>Ga0153937_1000421_pt1 | contig 15610 bp, 10 predicted proteins | sample TSNY021MetaG_FD_104680 | JGI IMG/M metagenome (GOLD analysis project Ga0153937, IMG submission 104680) | Attine ant fungus gardens microbial communities from New York, USA - TSNY021 MetaG | ecosystem: Host-associated > Fungi > Mycelium > Unclassified | place: USA: New York, Robert Murphy County... | reverse complement strand
GTAATAGGTAGTGCTGCTGGACAGCCCTGTAATAGTCATGCTGTAGCGCCCTCTGGTATTTGTGGAATCGTAGGCTTTTTTATCGCTGGTGGTAGGATAAGTCCTGCTGGTGGAATATACAAAGCCCAGCTCCTGTACGCGGCTTGTTTCAGCTTCGTCAATGTAGCCGTAAGCCCGGGCTGATGTGGCTGTGATGTTGGTAACGCTTTGGGTATCAATATATTCGGACGTAGAGGAAGAGCTTGATGATTTTGTGGTAAATGTCAGCGTAGAACCGTAAGAGGTGCCGTAGCTATTGGTAGCATAAGCTCTTACATAATACTTTGTGTTTGTTGAAAGGTTTGAAATGCTTACGGTTCCATCACCGGTAGTGCCGCTGACGGTTACACTGCTGGAATTACTTAGCGTTGGCTCGGAGGATGAGCTGGAATATACCACTCCCCGGCTGGTTATCTTCGATCCTCCCTGGTTGGAGACACGTATGGTAATATCCGCGCCCCGGTTATAAACATCGTTTACAGAAACAGTTCTGACCGTTGGTCTGTTTCTTGATGAAAGATATACTGTTTCAGTCGAGCTGTAGACAGTGCCGTTATTATTTGTGGCGTAAGCCCGTATATAGCAGTAATCATAGTCAGTATTGATCCTTATTTCAGCCTCGTAGCTGCCTGAGCCGGAGGAAACGCTTCTTGTGTAGCTGTTACCTGTAGTCGGAGAGTTGTTGGTATAGGAGTACACAAAGCCCCTGCCTGTGATATTAGAGCCGGTAGCCCGGGCGCTGGCCGTAACATAACCTTCATTCTCATCGTAATCAACCTTGGTGAGGGAAACCGACGCCGGAGTTGTGGAGCTATAAGTGACCGCGGCAAAGCTTCTATTACTAACGCTCCCGGTTTCTATACTCCCGGCTTCCGCCAAGGCTGGAAAAGACTGCCACCCCATGCCTGTAAAAAGTATCATAAATGTCATAATCAATGCAGAAAACATTTTCTTATTCATTTCTCACACACCCTTTCGTATGTATTTATATTCTATGCTCTGTATTATATATTTACCATTTTTCTCACTTTTATTATACTAAACAGGAAAAATCATGTCAAAAAATGATTTTTACACTCATATCTATTCAGGTGTACGTCGCGAATTATTTAGAGTCTGACGTAAACGCCGCAAACACGCGAGTAAGTTGACAAAAAAACCCAGCGAACAAAAACAGAAGAGGAAAATTATAACGGGCTTGCCCTTCAAAAAAGAAGTAGACCATTACAAAAAAACCTATATCCACAACTGCCACCACAGTTCCGGGTAGTTTTTTCTTGTTAAATAGATTTCTCAGGATGCGCGGCAGATACGTCAGAGTATAAACAAGTCCAAACGAACAGAGCACATATATTATTATATCAAACATAGCCTCCATAGTGTTTTTGAACCTTATTTCTTCCGGGGTGACCGCGGTCAGGCCGTTCATAGCCCAATTATTAATATCCCAGGCCCCAGAAAAGAAAATTTCATTAAGCCGCATAAAGCCCAGCTTGAAATATTCTACAGGATTGGAAAAAGCCCATTTCCGGGCGGCTCCGCTTAAAAGGGGATCAAGCTCATGAGCCAGCTTTACATTCTTTTCGGATAGAACCGCGAGAGCCTCGTCCTTAATATCCGAGCCTTCCAGCGCTGATTCAAGCTCCATCCATAAGCCTGTGGTATTATTAGGGTTGTTGTTAACAAAAAACACATAACCTGAATTATAAGAAACCGGTATTAACCTGCCGAATACTTTGTAATTTCTTACAGCCCAGGGCGATATCATCAATGCCGTTATACATCCTGTAACCGCTAAAAGCTTAACAGAGCCCCGCATATCCTTTTTGATCATCCAATCCGTAAAGGCCATGACAACCGGAAAGGCTATAAAATAAGGCTTGACTAGAGCGGCAATTCCGGATACGAGCCCCATCAAAAGCCACCTTGGCACAGGCTTCATTTCCACAAGCTGCAGCCATACTAAAACCGTAAATAAAAAAGTAAAAATAACCTCGTTGCCGATTACGTTGTTATAAGCTATATAATTAGGCAAAAGAGCGGTTATGGCGCAGGCCGCCAGCACAAGCCCTTCCTTTTTAAGCAGTTTTTTGAAAATAAAATAGCACATGACCAGCGTAGCCATGGAAAAAGGAATATTTATCAATTTTGCAAAGTATATATCGCTTCGCCCAAACAGGGTAAAGAAAAACGCCAGCATATATGGGTAGCCCATGCCCTGAAAAGCTATAGGCTTCCCCATGTAGGTATGGCCCTGTCCATTATATATGTTGCATGCTATTTCGTAGTAAGCGCTGAAATCAAATACCGGCTCGGATGGGATCGAATTTATCCACCATATCCGCGCGGCCAGCGCCGTAAGAAATAAAATTATCAGGTATACGTAGGATTTTTTCATTTTTTCCTCAATTCCCATAGCAAATGGCTTACAAACTGTCTGGCTGTTCGGCCGGATCTGCCTTTTTGACTCAGCTCCCACTGTAAAGCGCGCTTTTTCAAAGCTTCCGGCTCCACCTCTATGTCTTTTTGCTTAACCAAACCGGTTACAATGTCCAGATATTGATCCGGATTAGGCTTGGGGAAGGTTATTGTCAGGCCAAACCTGTCGGACAGGGAAAGCTTTTCGTTTATTGTATCACTGGAATGAAGCTCTTCCTCGTCACCCGCGGCGTCAGCCTTGTCGCTCCATTTTTCTTTTACAATATGCCGGCGGTTGCTTGTAGCATAAAAAAGCACATTACCCGGCCGGGCTTCCACTCCGCCTTCAAGCAAAGACTTCATATATTTGTACTGGGTTTCAAATTCCTCAAAAGATAAATCATCAATAAAAATAATAAAATATCTTCCCCTCTTTTCAAGCTCCTTCAAAATGCAGGGCATAAAAACAAGCTGCTCCTTCGATATCTCAATAAGCCGCAGTCCCTTTTCAAAAAACTCGTTAGCCAAAGCCTTGACGCAGGAGGATTTCCCCGTTCCCCTGGCTCCGGCCAACAACACGTTATTGGCCTCATGTCCGTTTAAAAAGGCTTCCGTATTGGATATAAGCGCCTTCTTCTGCGCCTCATACCCTATAAGCTCTGAGAACAGGACCCTGTCATAGTTGAGGACAGCCGTTATTCCGCTGCCTTCCTCGTACTTATACATGGGATACCTGGCAAAATCCCCGCAGCCAAACCGGCTGTAACGGCATATCAAGGCATCCATAAGCTCCCGGGCTGTTTCAGATCGTTCCACTTTATGTAAACCGTCATCTCCTAAGGGCATACACGGCTCATAGTCCGTAAGATTCACCTTGCAGCCCAATGCCTCCAATATGTTTTTTATATCCAAGCTCATTAAGCTAATAATCCGCTCCATGTCTTCATAGGCAAGCTTATGCAAGGTCTTGCCTTCATAATCAAGCCTGCGTTCTACTGATAAGGAAAAATCATTCACGTCGGACACGCATAAATGGCACAGATATTCTCTAAATACATTTCCCTTCAATCCCAAAGCCTCAGATTTCTCAACAAGCTCGCTTACAAAATCAAAACATGCGTCGGCCAATTCCGTTTCAGACTTTTCCTCCAGCACAATTCGCAAATATTTCTCAAGCTTCATTATTACTGGATCCCGCCGGATTCCCCGGTAGCAGGTCAAGCCCGTCAGGCTTCGCATTGTCTGTTCAATATGTTGTTTATTCATACAATAGTTCCTTTCAATCATTGTTCTACTAAAATTTATCCTCGCATAAATATTATACTCATAGGTTAGTTATAGACAGATATAGTTGGAGTGATGTTTATATGTTCAAGTTTATAAAGAAAGAATTTATTTTTATATTGGTCTTATCCGCTGCCGCGACAATTATTTGGATAAGGCCCGTAATTAACAGAATGAATGCGGTTGAAACGTTTTTCCAAAGCGACGAAAATGAAAAGGTTCCTGTTACCATTATTATGTATCACAGCATATTAAAAAGCAAGAGCGGCAAATATATAGTTTCCCCTCAGCAATTGGAGAATGACATCAAGTATTTATCTGATAACGGCTACAACTTCATCAATATGGAGGATCTGATAGATTTTGTAAAGATACCTTGGACTACCCTGCCGGATAAGCCGGTTATACTGACATTCGACGACGGACATTATAACAATTATGTATATGCCTATCCTCTAATGGAAAAATACAACGCAAAAATGGTGCTGTCAATTGTGGGATCATACACGGAAAATGAAACCGGCAAAAAACAGCACGCTAATTATTCTTATGTAAACTGGGATCAAATCAAAGAAATGGATAAGTCCGGACGCGTGGAGATACAGAATCATTCCTATAATCTCCACAATACCAAAGGCCGTATCGGAGCCGCGAAGCTTAAAAGCGAGACAGCTGAGGAATACAAGGAGTTTTTTAAAGAGGATACAACACAATTCAAAAAACTTCTTAAGAAGAATACAGGCATCAAGGTTACTGCCTACACATACCCCTTCGGCATAATAAACGACTTATCAAATGAAGTGCTGAAGGATCTGAAATACTCCGCCGCCTTGTCATGCCAGGAAGGTATAAATTACATCGGCAAGGACGACGACGAGCTGCTGTTTCACTTAAAAAGATTCAACAGGGCCAGCGGGAAAAGCAGCGCAGCCTTCTTTAAAGGGAAGTTAGAATAATCACTTCGTACCGATCTCAATTATTTGTGATACAGGATCCGCAGGGTAAACTGTATCGACTACTTCTCTGCCCTCTTCAAAGCCGTTTACCCGGGTTTTATGGTACGTTACTATTTTTTGTCCGTCCTTGCCCTGTTGGATAACCTTTGAATAGCTTTTTGGCTGATTAGGATTATACAGGTATTCCACCGGAGCTTCGGCTACCTCGGTATAGGTTTCCTTTGCAACCGTCTTCACCGACAACACAGGGACCGCGACAGTTAAATTAAGAACTGCTCCTATGCTTAAAGGGCGGCTAAAGTCCAACGTTGGGTTAAGTCTCGCCAGATCATTCTGACTTATGCCAAAGCTATCGCATATCCCCCAGATGGTGTCGCCTTTAACTACGGTATAAGTTCTCTCAGCCTCTTTATGGGCCGTCAAAACGGAATAAGCCTGATCGGAGGAAATGATGTCTTCTTTTTCAACGTAACGGCTGCTTATGACCACATCCTCCACAAATCCCTTATCCACAATATCAAAATCATCCTGCAAGAACTGGCTTATTATGTTAGTTGTAATAGCGTTCGCGTCGTTAACGCTTTTTACTATAGCCATTTCTATACCATCTACGGTGATTATTCCGGCTTCCACCCTATAAGTAAACTTCTTACTCATTTCGCTGACGATATAATCTCTGGACACAAGCTCCTTACTTGAGGCATGGACAGGAGTCAAAACGATTTCCTCCTTTACCTCAACATTGCTTCCGGCCCGCTCGGTTATTTTTGACACGGTGTCTTCTATAAGACTTTCAACCGTAATATCGTCAGCCTTTTTGATAGAGCCTATCCTGTTCCCTTCCAAATATACATCATAAGCATTTTTGTTAGTAAAAAACCAAACGGTAAAGCCGACAACAATTATTAACACTATTGCCGCGGCCGCAACTAGATACATTCCATAATCAAACTGAGCTATTACAGACCGTATTTTTTTATATATCCGTCGAATACTCTTTTGCAGTCCGTTTGAATTACCGCCGGAAGGGGGCCTGCGTTTTCCATCGATCTTTTTTTTAGGGGTTGAAGGCCCCCTGCCGTATGCAATCATCTTCGTTCACCCTCATTCTTATATGCTATTATGACAGCACGGTAACGGTCTTTGCAAGAGAACTACTTGACGAGCTATAAATTACATAAACCTTGGAATCCTCCTGAAGCTGCTTGTAGCTAATTCTTTTTCCTGTCATGGAATTTACGAAAACCGTATCGTTATTAAATTGCACTTCTATGGCCTTGTTGGAAGAAATATCCTGAATTACAAAGTATGAGCTGCGTATGCTCTTGATATAACCGGTAACCGAGCCGGATTCCGCGCTTTCTACCATATTGACAGTTTCTACCTCCCAGCTATCCAGATTCAGCTGTGCAACGCTTCCAACCTGAAGCGAATAAGGGTCGACCGTACTTATTATCAGACTATAAGTTTTCACCTGGTTGTCTGATAGACTCTTGCCAACTATATATGCGCCCTCCATAGTAATATGTATTTCCTGAATCCTTACATTTTCAGAAGAAGATTTGCCGGTGGCATTGACGCGGATTATTTCATCATATTCAGCCTCTACCCAAACGCTATCGCCGATTCGCAGCTCACTCCATACGCACTCCCCTATTCCTTTTCTAAAAATATATGAATTATTTGTGACCCTTAACTCATATATTTTTTCATCCTCATCCTGAATTTTAAGGACCGGTGTGCCTGTGGTTGTGATATAAGATTTTTCCAGAAGGGTGCCTTTCTCTATTTCAACATCCTTTGCCGGGAGGCTTATACTGTGAACCTGGCTTCCCGAAACCTTGAGCGTGACAATAGCCCCTATGGTTATATCGGTAAAATCAATAGCGTCCCCGTCCATTGTAATAGAGCAGTTATCATTAACGGCATAAGAGCGCACCTCTGAGAAAACCTGTCCTATAGGATTTATTGTAAGGACTTCAACACTTATAGTTTCGGTGGCGGAAGCTGTACTTATAGATTTAACCGTACCCTCCACTGTTGATAATTCCGTATTTGTAACAGGTACCACAGTCGAAGGAGCCACAGTAACCATACTCTGGGCTTTGATACTAACCAGCTCATTATTGTTTACTGTTCCTATTATCGACATTCCCGTCTTCAAGTCTTGAGCTGTTTTTAAAAAGCCATCCACAGTGATGCTGACTGAGGAAGAGAGCTTGTAAATACTTTTGTTTCCCGCGCCATCGTCTATCTGGAAGGCATTCAAGGTTTCAAAGTATTTGTCAATAGTGCCTGATATAGTTGCTACGTTATTAACACTGGCCGCGGTATTGGTTGATGACAAAGCGCCTGTGCCAACCGTTCCTGTATTGTTATTATTTAACAGATCAAGAACGGCATTGCACATCACGGCCATAGCGGCTCGTGTAACTGCCGAATTCGGGTTGTAATTATTGTTCGGATCGCCTGATATTACACCCATACCTCTTAAATAGTACACATAGGGCTTTGAGGAGATACTGATGGAAGAATCATCTTTAAATGCATAGTAGTCCGTATATGCTACGGCTTCTGATTTTTTGCCCATAAGACGTACAAAGAATACGGCGGCTTCTTCTCTGGATAAGGCTCGGAGTGCTTCTGTGCCGTCGTTTTTACGTATAACGAATTGATTCAGATCCTCCACCGTTAAAATCTCTTTTTCAAGCAAGAATGCAATTTCCCGGTTCGCGGTGGAATTCCATTTGGAAAAACTGGCTGCGTACTGCGACAGAAAGGTTTTGTTTTTCTCATACGCTTTGTTATAATACTCGGTTTCGGACGTACTGACGTTAGTATACTTATATCCGGCCATCTGGGCCAGTATTTTTGCCGTATCAAACTTGTCGATACTGCTGTCCGGATTAAAGTTCCCGTTCATATCTCCCAGCATCAGGCCTCTTTCCGAAACTCTGGATATTGCCGCGTAAGCCCAATGAGTACTAGGTACGTCGCTGTATGTGGCAGCTAAAACCACCGAGGACATAAGTACAATGCCGGCAAGGAGCGCGGCTCCTATCCTTATTACTTTAATTGGCTTCACAAAAACACTCCTCTCTCATCTGTAATTGCTTGCTCGTTAATCCTTCAATTTATCTATAGACGGTATGCCTTCTATAAACTCTTGGTTATTTTTAGTTTTATACAGCATATCCGTAATTTTTTCCGTAACATCGGCAGTTGAAGCGTGACTCATCATTTTACGTATGGAGTAGACCGCGTCCAGCTCTCTTTCCGTTAAGAGCTCTTCTTCCCTTCTTGTACCGGATTTATGGATGTCTATAGCCGGGAAGATACGTTTTTCCGAAAGCTTTCTGTCTAGTACAAGCTCCATATTGCCTGTACCTTTAAATTCTTCGAAAATAACATCGTCCATTTTGCTGCCTGTATCTATCAAGGCAGTCGCCAATATTGTAAGTGAACCGCCTTCTTCTACATTTCTTGCCGCCCCGAAGAATTTTTTGGGCATGTAAAGGGCCGAGGGATCCAATCCTCCGGAAAGCGTACGTCCGCTGGATGGTATTGTAAGGTTATAGGCTCTTGAAAGCCGGGTAATGCTATCTAAAAGGATCACCACATCCTTCCCCTGCTCCACCAGTCTTTTTGCTCTTTCTAATACCATCTCCGCCACTCTTTTATGATGCTCAGGCAACTCGTCAAAGGTGGAATAAACCACGTCAACGTATTCACCGCGAATTGACCTTTGGATGTCGGTTACTTCCTCCGGACGTTCGTCAATTAAAAGAACTATTAAATAAATATCGGGGCTGTTTGTAAGTATGGAGTTGGCGATTTTTTTCAGCAAAACGGTTTTGCCGGCCTTGGGAGGAGACACTATCATGCCTCTTTGCCCCTTGCCTATAGGAGCGATAAGATCTATTAGACGGGTAGAGAGCTCATTTTTAACGGTTTCCAGCCGAAGCTTTTCCTTAGGGAATATTGCCGTAAGGTCTTCAAAGTTTGGTCTTTTCGAGGCCTTTTCCGGGTTATCTCCGTTCACGCCTTTTACATATAGGATTGCGCTGTACTTTTCATTTTCTTTAGGTACACGTATGTTGCCTTCAACAAAATCCCCGGTCTTAAGGTTGAAACGTCTGATTTGAGACGGGGAAATGTAGCTGTCCTTTGTGCCGGGTAAATAATTTTCCTTTCTGAGAAAACCAAATCCATCCGGCATGACCTCCAATACACCACTGGCCAGTATACCGCTGTCTAAAGATTCCATCCTGTTCTGTGGGCGCCGACTAGGCTTTGCCGCCGCTATTTCAGGTGGAGCTTCGAGCTGTGGTTCTTGCTTTGGCTCATCCTCTTCCAAGGAAGAGTCTTCTTCTTTCGGATCTTCTTCTTTCAGCTGTTCTTCTTTCGTTTGTTCTTCTTTCGGTTCTTCTTCTTTCAGTTCTTCTTCCTCTTTCAGTTGTTCTTCCTCCGGTATGCTTTCTTTTGTAAAGTCGTCAACGGTATGCTCCCCCAAGCGGGGAGCATCCTCCATTAAATCTTGGTATTCGTTAAGCCATTTTATTAAATCAACCTTTTTATACCTAACGATATTTTTAAGCCCGCGGGCTTTTGCTTCTTCTCTTAGCTGCAAAACGGTCAATTGACTGAAATCCATTGCTATCCTCCACTTCGGTTATTATTGTCCGTCAGACGGTACATCAGGAATAGTCAGCTCTTGACCAATATTAAGATTATCGCTGGTAAGGCCATTTGCGTCCTTTATTTTTTGCACTCCCTGTATAGTTCCGTAGTAATTACTGCTGATTTTTGATAAGCTCTCGCCAGCCATGACGATATGAATAACATCTCCGGTGGCTTGGCTGCTCACGTTGTTTTGTTCTTCCGTACTACCCTGAGAATTTTCGGTGTCTACAGGCTCCACGCCGCTTAATTTATATTCATCCAGCTGAGCCTGTAATTCCTGATTCTTATTTCTTTCTGCATCAAGCTGTATTGATAAAGTATTATAATCGCCATTTTCTTCATACGGCGCCAGCTTCGCAATGGCTTCATCTAATTTCTTACTGGTAGAATTGATTTTAAAAATCAAGGCCGCGAATATAATAAGCACGACAACCGACGCGGATATTAAAATAACTCTGCTAAGGGGGAACGATTCATCCTGATAATCGTCCAACTCATCCGCCGGGCTGTCGGCAGTTAATGGCTTAGCCCGATAAGGTTCTCTTTTAAAGGTTGTATATGGCGCTCTTTGAGATACCTTCTGAGGTGGTCTTTGTTCCTCTCTTTCGCGGCTGACCGTTCTGGTTCCCGCCCCCGCGGCAGGTTCCTTTTTTTCTTCCGGCCGCGGACGATAGCGATCACGAACACGGTAACGGTCGTAATCTATGTCCTCTACTTTTTCATTTCGGCTGCCAACGCCAATGGGCTTTTGCGGAGCAAATCCTTCTTCGCTCTTTGCAGGCCTTTTCGGTATAGGGTCTTCTTCACGTCTTGCCGGCTCTCTGCGCGCAGTTCTCGCAGGCCTTTCTTCCATTTTGTCATCTATATCCTGTAAAGCCGCCGCCTTTCTTTTTCTTTGCGGTGGAGGCTTTAATGATGAATTATCCTCATCATAGCCAGCTACTATCGCATCTTTCTTTCCAGACCTTCTTGGAGCCTCACCTGGGGTAAAAAGCCCCTGCACAGCATTTCGCGTCAAGTCTTCGTTATAGTAATCCAAGGTATTGCCTGGAATTTTTGTGTTTCTTTCTTGTTCCTTTTCATTATTATCATGATTATCTGTGGTATCGTCTCTCAAAGTAATACGCCTCCTTTTATCTATTTCTATTACAATCAGAAACAAACATATAAGCGATTTCATTGTATAATTTATCATCCAAAGTGTCAATAAATATACGCCTTCTAATTCTGCTTATAATTGAAAAATAAGTAATTTGTTGTAAAATTGTAATGTTTGTTAATAAAATCCTCTTTACAGTAAATCAGTTACAGATTATACTTAATGTAAGACTATAAACGAAACGTAACCGCTCTAATAAGCTTTGTTGTAATTATAAAGGAGTGATAGAGGTGCGAGTCGAAAAAATAAGCGATACACAGGTTAAGTTTTTTATAAACAGATCTGATTTAAGCGACCGTAATATAGATATGTCCGAGTTGGCTTTTGGGTCCGAAAGAGCTCATGATTTTTTTCAGGAAATGATGAGCCAGGCTGCCGTTCAATGCGGTTTTGAATTAGAAAATTCCCCAATTATGATAGAGGCTGTCAATCTTTCCACAGAATCAATGATGATTTTAGTAACCAAATTATCTTCTGATGACGAAGCCAATAACAAGCTTGACTTTCTTCCATTCAAAAAGGAATGGGCAAGAGCCAGTGAATTTGTTAAGTCTTCCAGAACAGCTGCCAAGCCGAAAAAAGTTGAAGAAACGGAAGAGCAAAACACGGCCATTTACTCCTTCGACAGGTTGGATTACGCCGCTGACGCAAGCCGCCGCCTCGCGGATCTGTTCACAGGCTCAAGCTCGTTATTTAAGGAAGATAACAGGTACTATCTTGTCCTACATAACGATTATGTCTCATTAGATTTACATGAGCTGGGAGGCATGCTGGATGAATACGGCCAAAAGCATGTGTCTTCTTATATCAGCCTGTACTATTTATGGGAGCATGGAGAAGTAATGATCAAAAAAGACGCCGTTAAGATATTAGCGGAAAATTTATAGGCTTAAGAGCGAAATTAGCTGTATTTCAGTAAACAAAGGCGTTCAGAACAATTTTTATGTTGTTCTGAACGTCTTTGTTGTTTTTTACAGGTTAATATAAAGGGGCTGCGCGCAATATTTTCAGACGCCTTACTGTTAACAACATGACATATGGAGACAATTTTGCTATAATATGACACTGAACGCTATTTATATTACATAAAGAAAGGAACTGATAGAAATGAAGAAACTGTTATCTCTTTTAATTATTCTCCTGCTGACACTAAACGCCTGTGCTTCTAAAAGCACGGAAAACCCTCCTCCGGCAAATACCGAAGCTTCTGCGGAAGATGACGAATCAGAGCTGAGAAGCGACGAAACGGAGCCGAGAAGCGAGGAATCAGAGCCGGAAAGCGAGGATCTGCTGAAAATAAAAGAAGCCGGCGCTCTTAAGGTTGGCGTCAGCTATCTGAACCCCGAAACCGGCGAAAGCTTGGAAACGGATATTGCCCACTTTATTGCCGCGGAAATTTTCCGCGTAACCGTTCCAACGGCTATAAAACAAAGCCTGTGTCAGTTTCAGACCGTCACTGAGGAAACCGCCTCAGAACTTTTGATTAACGGAGAGCTGGACGTAGTAGTCGGTGTCCTTAATATTTCTGGAGAGAATCAGGAAGCCTTGGGCTTCTCTGCCACTTACCTTGAGGTCGAAGCCCAGGAGTACAGCGTAGCCACCGCGAAAGACAACTCCGGGCTTACCGAGCTTACGAACAGGGTGGTAACCCACCTTATAGACAGCGGCGAAATGGCGGATTTGTTTGAGTTTTGGGATATAGAGGTCACCCCCGCCCCCTAAAATAATCATACACCGCCTGGGCGGCTTGCGTGTTCATAGATTCTACCCGGCACAGGTCTTCGACTTCCGCCCGTTTTATTTCCTCCACGCTCCCGAAATGTTTTATCAGCGCTTTACGTCTGGCCGCGCCTATTCCCTTTATTTCATCCAGCCTGGAATGGGTCTGGCTTTTTTGTCTGAGCTTCCGATGATATTCTATGGCAAAGCGATGCACCTCGTCCTGTATCCTGGTCAGCAGCTTGAAGCCCTCCGACGCTACAGGAAGCAGTATTTCCCTGTCCTGGTATATAATCCCTCTGGTTCTGTGGCGGTCATCCTTTATCATGCCGCACACCTGGATATCGGCCAGCCCCATAGCTTCCAGGGCCTTGCAGGCTGAGTTGACCTGACCCTTACCGCCGTCTATCATCAATATGTCAGGCCGGCTTCCGAACTTCCCCTCGTCGGGCAGCTCCCTGTCCTCCAAATAATGAGTGAATCTCCGTCTTATTACTTCTTCGATGCTGGCGTAATCGTCCGGCCCTATAACCTCCTTTATCTTAAACTTACGATAATCGCTGCGTCTGGGCCTGCCCTTTTCAAAAACCACCATGGAGCCTACGGATTCAAAGCCCTGTATATTTGAAATATCATAGGCTTCTATGCGGTCAAGTGTGAAATCAAGCTCCATTGCCTCCTGCAGCTGCGCCAAGGCTCCTATAGTTCTTTCATACTCCCGCTTCAGCTTATCCTCAAACTGGTCAAGTGACAAAAGCGCGTTTTTTCGCGCCAGCTCCACCATGCGAAGCTTATCTCCCTTTTGCGGCACCACCAGAGAAACGTTTGAGCCTCTAAGGTCGCTAAGCCAATTTACTATTACTTCTCTGTCGTTTATATCGGTTTCCAAAACTATTTCTTTTGGCACCAAGGCCGTCTCTCCGTAAAACTGCTTTAAAAATTCCGTCAAAACCGCGGAAGGCTCCGCTCCTTCCACTCCCTGAAGCATATATTGCTCCCGGCCTGTCATTTTACCGCCGCGGATAAAAAACACCTGTACCAGGGCTTCATCCCCTTTCCGGGCGAAGGCAATAATATCCCTGTTATCCTGAGAATCCATTTCCACCTTCTGTTTTTCCGACAGCTTTTCTATAGCAATTATCTTGTCACGGTATTCGGCGGCTTTTTCAAACTCCAGCTGTTCGGAAGCCTCTTTCATCTGCTTTTCCATATTTTTTAAGATAAAGTCCTGCTTGCCGTTTAAAAACTGCATAGCTTCCTGCACCATTTCATCATAAGCTTCCTCGGATATTATTTTCTGACAGGGAGCGTTACACTGACCTATATGATAATTAAGGCATGGCCTGCCCTTTCCCAGCTCATTAGGAAATTTTCTGTAGCAACGCCTAAGAGGCCACAGCTTATGAATAAGCTCAATAGTTTCCTTTACGGCCATGGCGCTGGAATAAGGCCCGTAATATTTTGCCTTGTCCTTAACATGGCTGCGGGTCATAAATATTCTTGGAAACATTTCATTGACAGTGACCTTTATATACGGGTAACCCTTATCATCCTTAAGCCGGATATTATATTTGGGTCGATGCTTTTTTATCAGGTTGCATTCTAAAATAAGAGCTTCCAGCTCGCTATCGCAAACGATATATTCAAATTCGGCTATGTTGGCCCGAAGACTCCTGACCTTCGGAATATCATCTGAAGAAGGCTGAAAATACTGGCGCACCCGGTTCCTCAGGTTAATGGCCTTACCCACATAAATAATTTTATCCGCCGAATTCTTCATTATATAAACCCCAGGCTTCTGGGGTAAATTTTTTAACGATTCCTGTATATCAAACATAAGCATCCTCAAATTTCATATCCTGCCGAATTTTTTTTCTATTTCGCTCTTGGTCATTTCAATAATAGTAGGCCTGCCATGAGGACAGGTGAAGGGGTCCTTAAGCTTTAAAAGCTTTTCTATAAGCGCTTCCGCTTCTCTTTCCGTCAGCCGGTCGTTGGCCTTTACCGCAGCCTTGCAGGATATACCCGCTATAGTATTTGCCCTTAATTGGTAAATATTTTCCAGATTGGCATCCAAGGATGAAAGCCTGTCAATTATCTCAATGATAAATTCCGGACTGGCAGGCCCGTTGAAAATGAAAGGCACTGACCGCAGTACATAAGAAGCTTCTCCAAATTCCTCCAGCTCAAAACCAAAGCCTTCAAGCAGCTCCCTGTTCTCCTGCAAAACAAGCCTTTCGCTATGGGAAAGGGATAAAGCCATAGGCTGGAGCAACCGCTGTGAAGGAATTCTTTTCTTCTGATATAATTCGGAAAGCTCTTCATAATAGATACGTTCATGTGCGGCATGCTGGTCAATGAGATAAAACGATGACTCCTGCTCCACAAGCCAGTAAGTATGGAATATATGGCCTGCGATACGGTAATGCTGGAAAAAAGGCGGCGTGTCCTCCAGCTTGTCATCCACAAGCTCTTGGTTCTCCGGTATCTCCCGGGGCTTCTGGCCTTCATCCGCCATAGGGTTGTCTAAAGCAGTTCTCAGTTTCTCTTTTAAACTAAGCCTTTTGGCCTCAGGCTGCTTTTCCCAGGCTGACGCCGGCAAGGCCTCCGCCACCTGTAAAGGCTTTACAATACGTGAGGTATAGGTAACATCCGGCAAGCGCTCCTGCTGCTTATGGGCCTCGTACACAGTTGTATTTGCCACCTGGCTGTAGTTTTTTTCCACAAGCCTGGCTTCAGGTATCAGATTTTCATCCCGGAGAGCGGAGTCAACAGCTTCCCGTACCGCGTTAAAAACCTCCAGCTCCTTACTGAATCTAACCTCCAGCTTTGTAGGATGCACATTAACATCAACAGTATCCGGAGCCGCCAGGAGATGCAACACAAAAAACGGGAATTTCCCGCCCATCAGCTTTGTCTTATAAGCATCCTCAACAGCCTGACGCAGTATTTCGCTTTTGATAAAACGCCCGTTTAAAAAAAAGCTTTCATGCAGCCTGTTTCCCCTTGCAATTTCCGGCCGGCCTATGAAGCCTTCTATGTGAAAGCCGTCCTTCTCATAATCCACCGGAATGAGCTTTTTGGCTATATCCTTTCCGTAAACCTGGAATATAGCCGTCTTTAAGTCGCCCTTACCATTGGTTTGCAGTAATATGGAGCCGTTATTTATATAGGTAAAGCCTATTTCGGGATGACCCAAGGCCAGTTTTCCAACCATGTCGGAGATGTAGCCGCCTTCTGTTGCCGGTTTTTTTAAAAATTTAAACCGGGCGGGAGTATTAAAAAACAAGCTTCGTACCACCACCGTGGTTCCTTCCGGGCAACCCGCTTCCTGCTTGTCGATTGCCTCCCC
>Ga0153937_1000420_pt1 | contig 15631 bp, 19 predicted proteins | sample TSNY021MetaG_FD_104680 | JGI IMG/M metagenome (GOLD analysis project Ga0153937, IMG submission 104680) | Attine ant fungus gardens microbial communities from New York, USA - TSNY021 MetaG | ecosystem: Host-associated > Fungi > Mycelium > Unclassified | place: USA: New York, Robert Murphy County... | reverse complement strand
TGTTATCCAGTGGCTGTCGGATGGACTTCAAGTGCTGAGGCTTCAAGCCCCTTTCAAGTCGTTTATCCCAATCAATCCCATCCCGGCGATCGATATTGGGAATATGGAACTCATTTTCTCACCTGAAACACCCTGGACACCTAGAGTGGCTAGTAGTTCGGTTCGTGCTTCACTAAGTAGGTTCTCTTCTGGATAAGGAACTCTCCGGGAATTGATGATAATTTATAGTGCTGCCCTTCGGATTCAACCTTTCCGTTGACCAAATTCAGAACGACTTCGAGATCGTTAAAAATGGGCTATCTGTCGCCAGCCTCTCTACAGTGAGTTATTCAATTTTTGATCATAAAGCGTGTCTCACTTATCATCTGGTCTACCAGCCTCTTGGTGCCTCCACGTCCTCCGTACGTGTCCTTGGGGAGGCTGATACTGAGGGAACTATTGACGTTGTCATTGCAGACACGAACCTCACGTGTCCTGACCCTGAACACTCTGCATTTGCTGCTTTTAGTGAGCTATTGCCTGGTTCAAGCCTATGGACAGCTCATTCCTTCCTACTCAGATGCGAACCTTACTAGTTCTGACATAGCTGAATTTCGTCTTATTGGAAATTCTAGTGCTACCGCTAATTTAAGTATCGGTCAAATTACTTTGAATCCAATCAAGGTCAATGTGTCGACTCAGGTATTGGGTCTTCAGGGTCTGGAAGGTATGACACTCATTGAAGGGGTAGATGTTGTTGGAGGAACGACGGATCACATCAATTTGAATGTTAATGGTAACTGCCTCCATTCATTTCTATGTGAAAACTTTGAGTCAACATGAGATAGTAACGATCCATAATCCCTCCAATTTGAACATCAGCACAAGTGATCTGAGTAAGTCTCGTAAATTGGCCGTGGGATTCTATTTATTTCTCTCTTTATCCAGCACTCAGACTATCCAGAGATGGAGCATCCCTTGGAACTGTTTTGCTTCCGAATCTGACCCTAAACATGGGCAACAATAGTCTCACTGCGACTTCCGCATTTCAGGTCGGATTTAATGCAGCTGTGTTATTAATCACTGCTCATGAAATTCAAGGCTAATGATAGTCCCCAAGGACTTCAAACGCTAAACGATTTTGTGGCTAACAGAGGTTTTTCATCGTTCGGTGTACCTGAGTCTCTCTTTAATGCTGTGATATAGATGTCAACCTCACAATTTTCGGCTTTGATGGAAGCACAAATATCCCGTCTCTGGCAGACGCATTTAAAACTCTCCAAATTAATGTTACGCTGCCTGGGTTGGAGGGGAGTCTCCTGGAAAGTGCCGTTCTCAAGGTTCTCCCGACAACCGGACGTCAAAACAATATCACTCACGTTACCGTATCCTTGAGGAACCCCTTCTCAGCTTCTCTTCGAATTAAAAAAATCACATCCTTTGTCACTTCTCATGGCATCCTTTTGGGTACGATTGACACTGACACTGATTTCGAGTCTGTACCTAACTCCATTACTCAATCTCCTGAGCTCAACTGCAACATCAATCTCGACTCCGCGGCACTTTTCACAGTCACTCGTGTTCTTGCCGTGGAAGCCGGTTTGGACCCAGCGCCTATTGACGCAATTGTCAAACTAGCTGGATACCAGTATTCAAGTGTCCCCGCTGATCAACCTCCCCCAGACAGGCGACAGGATGCCAGCCTCTTCACGTTAGTCGACTCATCCAATTTGTACTTAAACCTAATAGTCGGACTTCATAGTGACTTCGACCTTCCTTCCTACATTAAAACTGCATTTAAAAAGCTCCGAGCAGATGTTCAAATCACTTCTGATGTCGTAATTGGTATGATTTTTTGGTGAACTCATGGTTCTGGGTGCTGAATTATTTGGAGGTGACTACGAAACTACCCTCCAGTTCGCTCAGACAGGTGTTCCTACAAGTACTGATGATAGTCTTGATTTGATTCTTCCCATTCTTGCCCAACCCATTATTATGAAAGTTGTAGCAGGTGCTGGATTGGGGTTCGTCATTGCCATGTTCTTGCGCTTCTTTATTCATTCCCTCTTAGCTTGGATACGGTCTTGATTTCGACTCCCACGCAAAACTCATTCAGTGAGCCTCTTGTTGATCATGATATACAATGCGTTCACCTTGAATTTATCAGTGGCTCATTTACGGGGAAGCATCACAGACGCTGGCCCTTGTGGGTAACCTCATCTCTCATGTCCTTCCTATTAACCAGCCTTTTTATAGTTAATGCAAAAATCGATTTTCCTGCAGGACTGGATGTTGAATGGCAAGGAAATACTTTTGGCAACATCAAGATGGATGCTGTACAAGTCACTGGAGATGTCGGCGCTACCCTTGACATTGATTCAACTTTTAAGGTTATCAACCCCGGGACCTTAACTGAGTTTACCAAGGTCTGTATCCTGGTATTTTTCAATGTTGACTTGTTTCCTATACTTCCTCGTAGGTCCTACTCACGGAGGAGTCATTTGAGTGGACAGTCTCAGGGAGCAATCTAACCAGTGAGTTGCTTCTGGATCTGATTGATTCAATCAAGAAACGATAAAAGAGGGCTTGCATAGTTAGTGCACTTGGGATTGAAGTACCTGGAGTACTTCTCCCCAAGAAACAAGTTCGGCTCAATGGTTTCAACGGACTCAAAGATGGCGTCCAAGTAAAATCCTTTGACCTTCCTGCAAATGATCCAGCTGGAGGCATTCGCCTGACCCTTCAAGCATCGGCTATCAATGTATGTCCTTGCTGTTTCTGGATCTCAACATGACTCAATCAAGTTCTATAGCCTTCAGACGTCGGCATCCAGCTCGAATCACTCAATTTTGTGACAATTGCTGGAGACGCGGTGATTGCTCAAGTTACAGCTGGCAATGTGACGCTTTCACCTCGTTCGACATCTGATCTTTCACTGGTCGGACGGCTTATCCCACAAAACTCTTCCAATGGACTTGCAACTGTTTCTGATATCTTCAATAATTTCGTAGCTGGAAAACAAAGCGATGTGATTGTCCAGGGCGACAGTGTCGGACCTGGTACTGTGAGTCACTATCGTACAATGAATTACTTTCTTATTTACGTGACCTTCAAAGATCACATGGCTCAACAGTGGAATCAAGTCACTGAAAGTGGCAGTAGCATTGCCTGACCAGGGTTCTCAGAACATCATCAAGTCAGTCGACCTTGACAATATGGATTTGAAATTTACCGAGGCTACTGCGTATAATCCCTCAACAAGTAGTCAATCAACCAGTGCTGCGTTCACTCTCCCCTTCGACTTCCCGGTCGACATTAAGACCCTTAATCAAACGATTACACTTGGTTATGAGGGATCAGATTTCGCTCAACTTGCTATCCCCAGAGGTCCCAGTTCTACCGATGTTCAAAACAGAATCGTTTACGTTAAGTTCAATGATGTTCCCCTGAACGTTTTTGACAATAGTCACTCCACCTTTGAGCGTTTCATCGCTGCAGCTACCACGGGGAAACAAGAGACAATACATCTTGTTGGCATGGCAGATGCTGATGTTGATACTGCTGTTGGAATGGTTTCTCTCAACGGCGTCGCTTTCTCTGTAGAAAGCACGATTCAGGGTTTGCAAGGTCTTGACACCAAGCCTGTTGTTGTCACGAGCCTCGACGTCAACCATGGATTCCCAGATTTTTTGCTCATACGGACTCAGGCTATTCTATACAATCCCAGCAACATAACCATCAGCACCGGCGATGTATCCTTTGACATTCAATTTCAGGACAAGTCAATGGGCACTGCCAACGCCCAAGACTTGACGATTACTCCTGGCAATATGAATACCACGATTGATGTCCACTTCGCTCCCCAAGGAGATGCTGTCGCAATCGGCCAAACTTTGCTGGAACATTACTTGCAAGGAGTTGATGTTGATATTGCTATAATTGGCGACTCAAGCGCTACGAATATTCAATCCTTGCAGTTGGCCCTCTCCCAAATTCATCTGTTCCCTGTCACGATTCCGGCTCTCAATCAAACTCTGATCAAGAGTGTATCCCTAACATTCCCGAAGGATATAGTTGAAACGGGGATCGCCACTGCCTCTTTCACACTCTCGAATCCTTTCACTGTCAGCGTTAACCTTCTTCGAATGAGCGGTTCAGGGTCTTTTCAGGGCATCGATGTTGGATCGATTCCCAACACAGATGTCTCCTCTGACCCGATTCACGTAGATGGCCATAGCGAGGCGACTTCCTCAGGCCTACCCTTCGAATTCACTCGTGATCCTGTTACCATCATTAAGCTCTTGAAGGCCTCTGCTGCTCAGAATCATGTTGATCTTGGGCCCCTCAATGATATGTTCCAGTTTGTTCTCGATAATCCGGACTATAAACCTCCGGTGAATACCACTATTAATGACTCAAAGCCTACATGTGTCAGTGGGCATCAGTTCGATGCTACAGGTGCTATTCTTGCCGCCCTCGCAAACCTCAAAGTTGACATCAGTGTTGATGCTGACACAAAACTGGATGATTTTGCAACTAGTCTCACGTTCAATCAGACATCTGTCCCTACAACTACAGATCAGACCAGTCTCTTCCTCATTGGTGCAGTCGCTGGACCTATAGCTCAACACATGGTCGATGACTCCAACCTAGTGCTTTCAGAGGCATTCATTACAAACATCTCCGATGACGGCCTTGACATCTCGTTCAAAGGTTCTCTCACAAATATTGGACCTCTTGATGCTCGTATCGAGTTTACCGGACCTGTGACCTTGAAGTGGCAAGAAAAGCCAATTGCCACAGTCACCCTCCCTCCGGTTTGCGTAGCTGCAAATGTTGGTGTGCCCAATTACGAAGCCAGTGGACGGCTCACCATCTCGGATCAAGACGAGTTTACATCATTCGCAGAATCCTTGTTGCACAGTGAGGAGTTTGAATGGACAATTTCGACTGATCAGATTCGAGTTTATACCTTGGGCACGATTTTCGAAGGTCTTGTCTTCGAAAAGTCTATCTCGTTCAAGGCGTTTAACAATGTTGCGGGCGTATCTGTTGTAAAATTTGACTTGCCGTCGGACGATCCTGCTGGTGGTATACATATTGAGACCGACGCATCCATCCCTTCTTCAGCACGTGAGTGGAGCCTTCTTTTTTTTTTCGAACTTGATCATTGATGACCTGCACTTGTCAGAGTTTGGTATCGAACTTGGACAAGTCAGCTTCCAGGCCTTTTATCAAGGCATCTTCCTTGGACGTGAGTATTTTCCATGCTTAACAAAGTCCTTGGTGGTTATTGACTTGTGGTCTGCAGCTCTGTCCTCTTCTCAAGTTACGCTCAATCCACTGGCCGTCACGCATACTCACTTTTCGGGTCGGATTGTGCCCCAGAATGATAACGATCTGAAAACGCTTGGACAGCTTTTCTCCCAATTTTTGATGGGCCACAACATGACTTTTGACGACCAAAGGTGGCAGCGTTCAACCACCTGGTGCAGATGGGCCTATTGCTTGGTTAAGCGCTGCATTCCAGACACTAGAGTTGAATATCACTCTCCCTGGACAACAACTGAATGTGATCAAAGCCGTTCAACTTGATGATATAGAGATTACGATGCAAGAACAAGACCAGACATTTGCGCCACCCGTGAGCTCGAAGAGGGCCGTTGCACAAATTGCGAACCCATATGGCTTTTCATTGCAGCCTCTAGAATCGGCGCAGAAACTTGTTCTCAATGTACAAGGCACTGATGTTGCAGAGGTAGGTTGTTTCTTTTGTTTCCAAGTACACTGTTGTTGAGTTTGAAAGCTTGACCTCCCGAAACAAGCAGTGAACAGTGGAGTATCTACTGGCAATACTGTAGAAGTTGTGATTTCATTCGAGAACCAACCGCTCAAGTCGCTCAACAATAACGCGTTTGAAGAGTTGTTGGCGAGTGCGACATTGACGGATGAGGTTAGCGTCCGCATCAAGGGAACAGTAGATGTTACGGCGCGAACTGAGATTGGAGATGTGCCGATTTCTGGGATACCTGTTGATGTGACGTCGAGTTTGAAGGGGGCTGCGACATTCAATCATCAGGTCGGACTGAATAATATCTCAGTGATAGGAAGTGGTGGACAAGGTGGGAATGAATACGTTATCGGGCAGGCGATTGCGACGTTGGAGAATCCGTCGAATGTGTCGTTAAGCACGGTTGATGTTTCGCTTGCAGTGATTTTTGAGGGTACCCAGATTGGGCGTGCTGTAATGAACGTGAGTTGTGTGTGTGTGCGTACGGGGACGACGGGAACTGATTGATTGTTAGGAATTTAACCTGGTTCCTGGTCGACAAGAGTATGCAGGCGAGTTCCATTACCAACCTGAAAATGCCAACGATACAACGGCACAACGGTTCTTATCACAGTTTATACAAAGCGACGAAACACTTGATGTGGACGTTGTTGGAGATGAAGAGAGCACACCCTTTGTGTCGCTTCTAGATGGAGTGAAGGGACTAAAACTGTCGTCGCAGATTAGAGGGCTGAATCAGCCGAATTTGATCAATAGCATCCAGGTGGTGATCCCCTTGGATGTGTTGCAGACAAATATGGTGTCTGGTGGTGTTGATATTCATAATCCAGTGAATGTGGACATGGTGATCGAGTCTGTGCAGGCCGAGGGCGGCGTTAATGGACAGGTGTATGCATTTTTCTCACATACGTTTTCTGGTGGACTTTTGATACCTGGCGGACAAACGGTGAACTCTGGGATGTTTAATGATGTAAATCTGACGCAAGGGGTTTTTCCGTTGCTTGACCTTCTGCCGCTGGATGCATTGGATATTCATGTGGCGGCGACGGTGCGGATTGGTCAGGGTGGATATCTGCTTCCTTGGTTGAAAATTAGCCAGACGAATGTGCCTTTTTCTTTTAAAGTAGCGTAGTGCTTATATATATCTATAGCTTATAATGTATACTTCAAGCAGGAGGTAAAAAAGCGACCCATAGAATGACAGAAAGAAAACTCCAGATAAAAGCGCAAGGGATCCAGAGAGTAGAAACCCAAGGGTGGCGGTGTGGGTGAGCGAGGATATAGGCGAGGGCCCAATAGGTAAAAGGCATGGAGGGGGCAAGGCGCAGGACGATTTGTGAGTGAGAGGCAAAGAGGAGGATGAGAGACATGAAGAGGGCATGGAGGGCATGTGGGGCGATGGAGGGACGGAAAAAGGGAGAGGGAGGGGAAGAGAAAGTGAGCCAGTGGAAGAGATAGCGGAAGGCGTAGACGAAGAGGGCGTAGAGAGGAGGGAGGGCGATGAGGAGGTTGGGGAGCTGGTTGAGCTGCCAGTAGTTGAAGAGACCGACGTCCCAGTAGACGGCCTGGACGTAAGGATAGACGAGAGGAAGGGTGTTGTGGCACCAAGCGGGGGGAGAGGAGGACGGGCAGAACTTACGGTAGGCCTCGTAGTTGTGGGCGAGAAACGGGAGGGCAATAGCAGCCGACGCCACACAGGCTCGCACTGGATTGTGGCGGAAGGACCCCCAGACCACAAATCCTGCGAGAAAGACGCCGTTGGACCTGAGCACTGTTGCGAGCACAAAATACAGCGTCGCCCGCTGCCATTGTCGTCGTGCACAACACAGCATTCCCCGGTACGACAGCCAGCGGAACAGTGGCTCTGCATACCCCGTCGCTGCGTGCTGCGTCGCCGCGCTCAACGGCACCAGCGACAACGCCGTCCCGAGGCGTCCTGCCTCGATGCCAATGTGCTCCTGGGACAGCGACAACAGCGTCCGCGCTGTGTCCCAGGCCAGGACACCGTTCATGACGTTGATCGACAACGGGGACAGATACTTGACCACCAGTGGTGCACCAGGCAGAAATGCAAATTCGTGTTCCCAGCGGTACCCGTGGGCGGCAATGTCGGCAAAGTGCACAACATCCCAGCGCTGCCCGACGCCGCCCCCCGACGCATCAAACGGTCTCACCACGGCGTTGGCGGCAGCGCCCAACAGCGAGTAGAATATGTGGGCTGTGAGGGCGAGTGTCATGAGAGAGTGTGACATAAATAGCTGAATATGGTCCTCGACATTCCCCTCGTCGTCGTCGACGCCCTCGTCCGGCTCGCACCTCTGCTCACCGTTGCCTCCCGTGCTGCCCGCCTCCTCGCCTGGGCCGACGACTGGTACGCCTCGTGGCTCGTTCTCGCCGGCTGGTGTCTCCTGTGCCTCGTCGCACCCGCTCTCTTCCGCTATGCCGTCCCTCTCCTCCTCGCCCTCCTCGTATTCCTCGTCAATAATCCCCGCCCCCCGCCCTCCCCGCTCATCACCGACACCGTTCTCCAGGCCGCCATCACCAACCTCGCCACCGTCGCCACCGCTCTCCCCTCTCTCTCCCCCGTGAACCTTGCTCCCCGCGCTCTGTTCCGTGCTGCTGCCATCCTCACTCTTCCCTGGCTTGTCCTCACCCATCTCCTTCGCACCCGTCTGCTCCTCGCCCTCATCGGCTCTCTCTTCATCGTGCGCCGCGCTCCCTGGGCCTCTGTCCTTGTCTCTGTCCTCTGGCGAAGCGCCTTTGTCCGTGCCGCCCTACACGCTGCCCACGCCTTCCTCACCGGTCAGCCTCTTCCAAGACCCCTTTCTTTCACCACCACCACCTCAGATTCCTCTTCTGGCCACACACTCCGCTTCCTCATAACCGTCCACGAAAACCAGCGCTGGTGGGTCGGCCTCGATTGGACTGCCGCCCTCATTCCTTCCGAACGTCCTGCCTGGTCCTCTCCTGCTCTCCTTCCCGTCTCCCCCCCAGCTGCATTTGTCCTTCCTGACCCCGCCACCGTCTATCTGCCCGCCCCAGACGCAAAGTTCGCCATCAAACGCACTGCTACCTGGAAATGGCTCGATCCAGAGTGGCGTCTCCTCGTCCGCACACCAGGCTCATCCCTCTCACGTATCTCCCGCTCCCTGCCTACAGATGACCCTTCTTCTCCTTCTTCTCCCTCCCTTGCCTCTAGTGCCAGTCGTCTCTTTAAACCCACATCCCTCAGGATCAAAGCTTCCTCCTCCCAACCCTCTCCTCCCCAAGATGACAATGACAACGACAACGACAACGACCACAACAACGACGATGACGATAGCTCTCAACAACCCTCGACAGATCCAGATGGCTGGATATACAGCGACAACAAGTGGGAAAATCACTGTCATTCAAATAGCTTGGGCAAAGTGGGTTACCACCTTTTGATTCATACATTCTTTCCTCACCAGGTTCTAGTACACCCGCTACAGACGGTGGACCCGTATAGCCATTGTCAGCGAACACGTCCAATTCGTTCCTATTACCAACACCGACCATCAACCCCATCCAACAGATACCCCTTCTACTCTCCTGTCCGACACCTCTGTCACCCTCCAGCCAGACACCTGTTCCGCTACTTCCGCCACCCCTCAGCCGGACAGTCCTCTGCGACAACGTCTCCGTGCTGCTCTTTCCAACACTTCTATCTCTGCACGTTCCTGATGACTGAGATAGCCAGTCTCTGTTCTCTAATTCTCGCTAAAACACTGTACCTATGACGAACAAGGATTTTTGCCTATTGTTATCTAAGAGTTTATTTCAGTGTGACGAAATCTCAAACAGCCGGTCCTAGTGATGCCCGAAGGTCAAGAAACGATCCTTCCGGTGTAGGCGCAACGGATATCGGTATTGTCTGTTTTGGCGGGGTTCTTTGGTACGGGCCCTGTGGATAGTGATATTGATTTCCAAGTAAAAATGACATTGGTCGAAGAAAGTCATGTCGATTACCATCCCCTCGAGAATCGAGAAGTGCACCTGGCGGATCCAATGACACTGGCGGAAGGACTGGGGAGCTGGGGTAGCGCAGTGAAGGTTGTGAGTATAGCGATATTGAATCCGCTGTACTTGCATGGGCTTCTGACTCTATTATGCTCTCCTTGTCGTTATCGGTATCACCACGGGTCGTCGATCGTCTCTTCTCGCCGGACAATGCCAGTGTCGTAGAGTCCGTATGCTCAGTGAAAACACTCTCCGTATCCATTGAATGCCTATGCTGTTGTCGCTCTTTTGCCATCTCCATTCTCGACACGGTCGAAACATCATCGTCGAACACAAGAGTCGTATCACTCTTTCCACTCCCATGAAACCTAATAGAAGGAAGACCTCGAGTCATCGGCGTTGAGGCTGCTTTTCGTACAAAGAGTTTCTTGGCGCATCTATTGTAATTTCGAATAGCTTCACCTGTGAAACCGAAGAGTGCAAAGAACAGTAAGCCAGAGATCACTATGGTCCATCGGACTCGTTCAAGGTCGACGAATTCTGAGTTTCTCTCTTGTTTAACGTCAATACGACTGAAATCTGTTCACTCAACACAGGTCATTCGATAAGCATCAAAAGAGATGAAAAACCCTAGACACACTGTAATGTGTTTTTTCCCAGGATAGCCACGGTTCGACGTGACCTTTCGTAGCGGATGCGATGATCACATACAGATGAATCGCAATTTGGAACAGTGCCTGTATCCCAGCCAAGCACAACAACCTGATATACTGGCTCGGTGTAACCTTGTCTTGACTGATTGACAAAGTTTCCTTGATCCCGATGAAGTTTCGTTGAAGACCAACGACACACAACGCAGAATACATCGATGCGACGAGGGAGAGACCAAGGGGTGGCGTCAGAACGAGGACATAAGCTAGAGCGGTATTGTCGATGGTGGGCCAACAACCCACATCTTCGAAAATGTCAAAACGGTGACTTTGAACTACGATATCTGATCTACAATCTCAGTACCACGCAAAAGTTGGAGGGATCAACTCAACGAAGAATCATAACAATGACGGGAATTCCGAATCCAATCGCCAAGTCCATAAGCATACTTCTCCGCTCCTATTCAATTCAATCAATGACCCACAAAAAAAACTGTTTAGAAAAATACTTCACCTCTGATCTTGTCCTTGTGATACCCTTAATCCCAATAGCATGATACAAACGTCTACTAATACATAAAATGCCAGCAGGTACAGCAACAGAAGCTCCTACAAGAATCTTCGTTGCTATATCACAGTAAACCGGTGCCCGATTCACTACATTGCCGTTCCAAACGACAGAATTTATAAATAATAGGAAATTAGAAAGAGATATCCATCCCAGGTAGATGTATGTTCCCGCGTTCCACGCTAAAAGTAATGTCAACAAAGTGACTGACTATTGACAGAGAGAGAAACTCTCTTGCCTTGTAAATTCCAAGTAAAGGGGTTAGCCGTCAAAATAAATGAAATAAAGGCAAAGGCCGAGAAAACTTGATTGAAAGCTGTCATAACTTAATGACTCTCGATCGCGTAGAAACTAGCGTCGAGGGGAGAGATGGGAAAAAATCAGGGAAGAAAAAAGAAAGAGCAAGGTGACGAAAGCCAGGAAGAAGGAAGGAAGGGATAGAAACAATACACTCAGCTTTTAAAACAATGCCTAATAATGTCGGGGTTGCCATTTCCATATTTGAAACTAACAAAGTACAAAAGAATTGACATATGGGGTAAGCGCTTCATTGTACCTGGAGATAAGATCACACACAACGCGTTGTAGGAGAATAATTAAGAGACCTCTTCGTCAGAGAAAATTGCTGTGCAAGCTAAACCATCTTCACAGATGATGCCTCTATACATTCCAGGCGAGTTAAATGGCAGACTCACTAAAAAAAAAAGATCAACATGATAACGAGCTTCGATGCAACGCGAGACAATTTCGCTTACCATTGCCCTCCGAGTCCAAAACAATGACATCTCCTTGACCTCCTAATCTTCCAACTTCCTCCACAACATGTCTCCCGGCTTCTTCAATTGTTTCGCCTCGGTATTGTGTCCTTCGGGTGATGGTTACAACAGTGGCTAGCCTTATAAAGTACTAGGAAGCCTTGTTGACAACAGCACTAACATATATAGAAATAGCAGACACTCACGTCTCCATCCCCCGTATCAGATATATTCCCATGGAAGTCGGCTTATGGCTACCACAGAACTTGTCCAATAAGACTCTAAGTGTTTGACGTAGATTTCCATTCTTCTGCCCAGAATCTAGAATCCATGTGTGGGGTATCTCCAATTCTGCCAACAAGTTTATTAGTGCGCCCACCTGTCGGGGTTAAGACCGCTATTACAACCCCGGATATCCAAGGCTACAGCGCCCACAGTTTCTTTGGGCAACTGATCAATCAGAAGTAGCTTTTTATGAACATCGTCGGAAGGGTATGGTAGCGGTTTCTTGGGTAGTTCCCATCCTCGACGATGTTCTCTCCACCATATCAAGTTGAATGGGATCAAGCTTATCACGACACAAATTCCCTATTGTAGGCGCTCCTATATGAATGAAGGTGCAAGTAAGAGAAAGGTAAATTGTAAATTGTGTTATCAGGTAAACTAGATTAATTTTTTGTCTTTTTGACTAATTCAGCTTATTATATGTCATTTATCATTTTTACTAAATTTCAACAAGTTTTCGACATGGCCACTAACATTACTTTCCACCCTGGTGCGCTTCCTAAAAAATTTTCAAGCCCAGTTTAAAAAAACAATCGTTAGGCTCCGTAACTGGGCAGGAAAGATGTGAACTACTGGGACAAAAGGGTGTCACCATCTGGCTAACCGGATTGAGTGCAAGTGGAAAGGCGAGAATAAATGTATTCAAGATTCCCAGTTTCCACTGATCTCAATCAAAACTCATCAGTCAACCATCGCATGTGCCCTAGAGCAACACCTTTTACATCTAAAAAAGCTCACCTATCGGCTTGATGGTGATAACATTCGATTTGGTTTGAACAAGGATCTAGGATTCGACGAGCAATCGCGGAACGAGAACATTCGACGTATAGGAGAGGTGTGTTGCCCAATGGGTTCTATATACTGGATGTTCTCACAGGTTCGGAACGTACCATAGGTCTCCAAGCTGTTCTCGGATGCTTGCGCTATCACGATAACTGCCTTCATCTCCCCTTACCGTAAAGACCGACAAGTTGCTAGAGAGCTGCATGATTCTGCTTCGATCCCTTTTGTGGAAGTTTTCGTTGATGCTCCATTGGATATTGTGGAGAAGCGAGATCCCAAGGGCCTCTATAAGAAAGCCAGGGCTGGAGTCATCCAAGGTAAGAGATCAAGAATTAAGTTCCTTTACCGGCTATCTAATAACTACAAGATTTCACTGGCATCTCTGCCCCCTACGAGAGCCCAGAAAATCCCGAGATATACATTAATACACACGAATGCTCAATTGAAGATGCCGTAAGAATCATCTTCGAATACCTACAAAGCAAACAATACATCTAGTTATTCATCCACTAGGCTAGCCGTATAGGATTATAACAGGAAATCATAACTAAAATCCTTAAGGCCAAACCCCGGCCATCTCTTGACCAGAGCCATGGCTCAGACTGTCGTCGAAAGCCGAAAGCGGCTCTTGCTCTTCCTCTATCACATCGTCATGTATATTGTTCAAAATTGAACTCAGCCCGCCCTTTAAAGTCGCCAGCCAGTTGGCTAGTTGTTCGACTGTTTGGGTCATCTCATTTTGAAGTTGTTCTCGACTACTGTTCATTAGGAGGGTATAATCTGGAGGTCTGATAGATGACACATCGACGAAGGTAGGGAGAGAAGAAGCGAAAAACTTGTCTTCCGTGAATTCTGGCTTATTTGTCAAATTCGGCGCATAGGGTGAAGCAGAGCGAAATACATCTTCATCAGAAGTCTGTCGCATCACGATTGCAGGTGATATAGGATTACGAAGCGGAGCAGCAAAAACAGAAGGTGACGGTGGTAATAGATCCTTGAAGCCAAGGCGGTGCTCAGAAGAAAGTGACGGAATCTGCATTGAGATTGGTGGGTACAAAACTGATCAAGGATTGAGCTGACTCACCTTGAGTACATCTTTCAAACCTGGAGTTCCCAGGGATGCTTCAGAGCCGGACCGGTCTGTCAGAATACGAATGGGAAACTTCGAAGGTTCAAATAGGGATTCGTCATTCAAATCTGGAGGTTTAGAACCATGACGATTATGTACTTGCTGCACGGCTGTCGCAGAACAGGCACGATACATGGAGGGTGGCACAAATGGCTGGATGACAGCTCGGCGAGACGGTGTATCTAGTGAATGTGTAGCCTGATGGGAACTTGGTAAATGCTCAATGGGTTTTGGAATAGGAACAAAGGCATCGGCAACCTGTGCCTTATTTTTTGCTCTCCGATTTAGCGGAAATCGAAAAGCCGCGGGAGAAGCAAGATCACGGTCATGAAGATGATGTTCTGGTGTTTCAGTGCTGCTTCGAGAGCGTTGGCGTTGCGGATAACTTTTTGCTGGAGATGGCGAGGAATTGGATGCCTCATCAGAGTGCTTGTCAGGCGAGATGGAGAGAGGTTTAGTGATCGTAGGAAGTTCATCCAAATCTGGAATTTCAATAAAGGATGTTGGAAGATAATCTGCATTCGCGACATCAGGAGTGTCTGTTGTATCCAGCGGGTTGAAGAGCTTGCCAGGAGCTTGTCGACTTTGATTATATGCGGTATCGGACATTGAAGCAGAAACGTCTTTCGTAATTTGGTTGCTAGGCCACAGGCCATCCTGGTATGCTGAAAAGTTGAGATTTTGATCCTGGATAAGTGTTGTAGTAGGGGATGTAGATGGCTGTAGCAGGTTCGTTGGTTTAGGGCAGAAGGACTCGACCTGAGAGCTATATTCAAATAAATGACGCAAAGATGTGGGTAAGGCAGAAGTTGAGCCTAATGCTCGAACGGTGTCGGAATCTTGAGTTTCAATTGGGGGTGGAGTACTTTGAGATCTTTCGATAGACTGAGGAATATTTTGACCATGTAACGTCTCAAACTCCCAGCCACCTAGGTCGTCGACGATTGGGCTAATTCCAGAATAAACACTCACGGGAAAAATTACGCTTGCATTCATAACTTACCCCTCAGCTTCCTTTTCCCAATCCAACGGTGCAGCGAGACTGGCTCTTGGACCCGCTTGTTTGAGCCGCGTAACAAGCTCCTGAAGAATGGACAAGCTGACTTTATGTACAGATTTGATCCATTTTGTTTTCGAGAGGTCCTCTGCAGATAATCTCTGCTCACACGTCCAGCCTCAATCCAAGCCGATTAGGAAAACAACGCACTTCAGTGGGAAGTTCCTTGAGACAATGGGACAGAAAGTCTCGTAGATCTTTGCTACTTTCTTGCTCAGAAAGACGGGGTGGTTTTACCCGAGGAATTAGTTCCATGACCTGGAAACGGTCCAGGTTGGAGTGAGGAGGGCTCCCTTTGATTATTTCATAAACCATGATGCCAAGACTCCATATATCGGCCTTTGTATCGTATGCGCTGACACTCTGGATAACCTCAGGGGCCATCCAGTAGGGTGTACCGGTGAGAGTGTTGCGCTTGCTGGTGGATGTGGTAAGGAGAGCAGAAACACCAAAGTCACAGATCATGACTTTTCCAGTTTCAGTGATGAGAATGTTGGCTGCTTTAAGATCGCGATGAATGACGGGCAATCTGTGAAGGTAGCTCAGTCCGACCAAGACTTCCCGGATAATGACGGAGGCATGTTTGTCCTCGAGGCAGCCGTCCTTGGTTGCTTTCATGAGGGCATCAACACTACCGCCATGAGCAAACTCCA
>Ga0153937_1000419_pt1 | contig 15677 bp, 8 predicted proteins | sample TSNY021MetaG_FD_104680 | JGI IMG/M metagenome (GOLD analysis project Ga0153937, IMG submission 104680) | Attine ant fungus gardens microbial communities from New York, USA - TSNY021 MetaG | ecosystem: Host-associated > Fungi > Mycelium > Unclassified | place: USA: New York, Robert Murphy County... | reverse complement strand
CACATTTAACAAGACCATCATTTACAAGCAGGACATCATCATCAGCATCTACCGTCAAACTGCAATACAACAGTTCAAACGGTAAATATCAGGCTACTGTCACAGACAGCAATAGTTCGGGTGCGAATTTAGAGGTAGTCGGAACGAACAGCACGGATGTAACAATCAGCAGGAGCGGAAACAGTTATACGATTACCGCCAATTCACCCAAAGACGGTACGTTTTCACTCCGATTACAGCGTTCCAATGCACCAAACGCAACAACAGGCTCATTCCTTATTTGGGGCAACCTTGCCAGCGAAAATCAGATTGTAGCCACAGGTGCAACCGACCCAATATCTCTTTATATGAAAGTTGATATTGAAATGACGGGTGACATGAAAATCATTAAAACAAGCAAAAACAACGGCGGTAAGGTTGACGGCTTTCAATTTGAGGTTAAAAAATCAGACGGTACGCTGATTGGCACTTATACCTCAAAATCAGATGGTACGATTGATATTAAAAACCTTTTAATTGGAACTTATACCGTCCGTGAAATCAACCTGTCAGATGAGTTTGTGCAACCGACACCAAACCCCGTGACTGTTGAAATAAAGTCGGGACAGACGGCAACAGTTAATTTTAACAACATCAAAAAAATGGGCGTTATCAAGATTGAAAAAACAAACGCAAATCCCGTTATGGGCGATTATTCGCTGAAAGGAGCAAAGTTTGAAGTCAAAAATGCAAACGGCGTTGTAGTTGATACCATTACAACCGTTGACGATGGAACAGGTCAGTCAATCCCCTTGCCGCTTGGAACGTATACCGTTTATGAAATTCATGCGCCGTATGGTTTTGTGAGGGATAAAGGTGTCTATACACGTACACTTTCCGGCTCACAGGGAACGGCAGAGATTGTTTATTGTCCTAAAGTGACTATCCCCGAAAGACCGCAGACGGGACAGGTCAAAATCACAAAATTGGATAACGAAACAGCCGCCACCGCTCAGGGAGATGCTACCTTATCGGGAGCGGTTTTTGATTTGCTGGATGCAGACGGCAAACAGGTTGAACGCCTTTATTGCGGAGATAAAACTACCGTAACATCAAAAGAAGTACCGCTCGGAAATTACACGGTAGTTGAGGTCACACCGCCCAAAGGTTACACTTTAACAGAAAAATCCTACCCTGTTAAAATCGAATATTCCAATGATTTGGTTGAGGTCAATCTGATTTCCACCGATGTCAGCAATACCGTTATCAAGGGCAAGGTTGCCATTGTGAAACATTCCGATGAAGCCGACCCCGATGTTTCACCCGAAAATCCACAGGTTGAAAAACCGCTTGAGGGTGCAGTTTTCGAGGTGTATTTGAAATCGGCAGGCAGTTACGCAAATGCCAAACCGACTGAAAAAGACAAGATTACAACCGATGAAAACGGATATGCGACAACAAAATTCCTGCCATATGGCACTTATGTTGTTGCCGAAGTGGTAACGCCGGAGGGACAAAAAACTGTTAAACCGTTTGATGTATTCATTTCAACCGACCAAAAAACCTATCCGTATATTTTGAATGACCCGACCATAACCGCACCCGTGAAAATCGAAAAAAGAGATGCCGAAACAGGCAAGCTCATTCCGATTGCAGGCGTACAGTTCCGTGTAAAAGATTTGGCAACAGGTGCATGGGTAAAACAATCCTTTATGTACCCGACACCGACCACCATTGAAATTTACGAAACCGCACCCGATGGAACGCTTGTAATGCCCGAAAATCTGCGTTACGGAAAATATGAGCTTCACGAAGTGAAATCGCCGTATGGCTATGTGCTGTCTAAAGACCCCATTCCGTTTGAAATAAAAGACCAAAGCGGCGATATGGTTACGGTCACAATGAAGAATATGCCCGTTAAAGGCAAGGTTACAGTAGAAAAACTCGGTGAACTTTTAGCTTCTGCCACCTCTGCTGAAAGTGATTACGGCGATGTTTATATCCCGTCCTATGAAATCAGAGGGATTAAAGGGGCGAAATTCAATATCATTGCCGCTACCGACATTATAACGCCGGATGGCACGGTTAGGGCAAAACAGGGCGAAATTGTAGACACTGTTGTCACAGGAGAAAATGGCAAAGCAACAAGCAAGGAATTGTATTTGGGCGATTACTATGCCGTTGAAATTGCCGTGCCGGAAGGCTTTATCCTCGATGAAACACCTATTCCGTTCAGCCTTGTATATGTAGACCAAAACACGCCCCTTGTGTCCGCTGAAATCAGTCAGTACAATGACCGCACAAAGGCAGACATCAACCTTGCAAAACACGCAGAGCAGTTCTATGTGGATAAGTACGGCAAGACAGAATATGTTTATGAGCCTGTTGCGGGTTATGTGTTTGGTTTGTTTGCCAAGAAAGACATTAAAAATGTGGACGGCGAGGTTATTATCCCTGCTGATTCGCTGATGGATATTCTTATCACTGATACGGACGGCAATGCGGTAAGTTCTTGCGATATTCCGATTGCTGACTACTACGTTAAGGAACTCCAGTCAGACGATATGCACATCCCCAACGATACCGTTTATGATGCACCATTTGAATACAAGGACGATAAAACGCCGTTTATCAGCATTTCAATCAATGACGGTGAGCCGATTTTGAATGATATGATTAAGGGGAAAATCAAAATTGTTAAGACCATCGAGGACGGCGTAACACCCCTTGCAGGCGTTCGTTTCATTGTTCGTGACAAGGACAGAATGGTTGTTGCAGACATTACCACCGACGAAAACGGACTTGCTGAAACAGGACTGCTGCCGAAAGGTCAGTACACCATCAAAGAAGTTGAAACGCAGGAAAGCTATGTTTTAGATGAACATGAGCATATTATCAGCATTGAAAAACACGGTGATATTGCCACATTCGGCTTAATCAACGAAAAAATCAAGGGACAGATTAGAATTATTAAAACGGACGGTAAGACCCGTTATCCCCTTGAGGGCGTTGTCTTTGAGGTCAGAGATGCAGACGGTAATATTATTGCCGAACTCACTACTGACAAGGACGGAAAGGCAATTACGGACGAACTTATTTACGGCAAATACACCGTTGTTGAAAAATCCACTTTGACCGAATATTTGCTTGATGATACACCGCAGGAGGTTTTCATTAAAGAGCATAAAAAGGTAGTTGACCTTGAAATGCAAAACACCAAAATTTCCGGCAAGATTAAAGTTTATAAGACGGACGGCAAGACCAAAACACCCCTTGACGGCGTTGTATTTGAGGTGTTCGACAAAGACGGTAAAATTGTTTCCACCATCACTACCGACAAGGACGGTATCGCTATTACGGAGGATTTGGAATACGGAGATTATACGGTTAAGGAACGCACCGCCAAAGAGGGATATATCCTTGATGAAACCGTCCACGAAATTCAAATCAGAGAGCATGAAAAAGTGTATGAGCTTGCGTTGCAGAACAACAAAAAGCCGGACGAGCCAAAAACACCCGATACCCCGAAAACAGGTGATGACAGCAACATTGGCTTATGGCTTGCCATCATGGGTGCGGCGGTTGTCGGTATCGGCGTTCTTGCTTTCGTAAGCCGCCGCAAAAAGAAAAAAGAAGAAACGGAGGAGTAAAAAATGGAGGTAAAAACCATTATCGCAATCGTTCTTGTTGTCTTTATCATCGGTGCGATTGTATGGCTGAAAATCAGAAATAAGAAGAAATAGCACAGCGAGGAGGACGGCACACGCCGTCCTTTTACATAACCAAAATTAAGGAGGATTTGACATGGCAGATAAGAGAATGGCAGGCACTTATGAAATCACACAAGCCTTGCATATTGGCGAATATGAAATTGTTTTCGGAATTGACGAGAACAGCACCGATAGCAAATATATGTGTGGTTATTGCATTCAAAATGATTTATTTGCAAGTTATGAGAATTGTGTCGGCGGTAACGATTATGTGGAAATCGTGAAATTGTTTGCCGAACGTGTGCAGGAACAGGCAAATTTATTGCAGGCTATACAGCAAAATGTGACTATACCAATGGAAACCATCACCGCCGAGCAATGCTACCCCAATGATTATAAACAGAGCATTGACGGTAAGGTTGTCGCTATCAAGGCATCATCATTACGCCCCGAATATCAGACCGCCGACAGGCAGATTGTTCTTGTAAAAGGCGGCTTTGGTGCAAATGCAAATTCAAGAGGTAGAGCCGTTTATACGGTAAATCTTTATACAGGCAAAGAGAGCCGATGGGACAGAGCCGATATTTTGGGCGAAATCAAGGAATTACCCGATTGGGCAAAGGAGCGTTTACCCATTATACAGGCTGAAAGAGCAGAAAAAACAACCCCGCCGAAGAAAACCCAAAAAGATAAGGAGAGATGAACATGGAAAAGGAAACAAACGCAGGCTATGAAATTATTGAGAAACTTAGTGTTGGTAATTCAATTTTTGTACTTGGCAGTATGGACTCAGCATACGGCACAAAATATGTAACTTGGCAATCAAATTCTAAAAATGACCCGACCAATTATTTTTGGGGACATTATATTCAATCTTATGAAGATGCCCGTGAGGATTTGTATGAGAGAGCTTTTAACGAAACTCAAATGTTAAATCCGAATTATAAAATAAGGCAGGAAGAAAAATTACCGCCTGTTTGCATGACGGTATTGCCGTCCAACGGTGCGTTAATCAAAATAACGCACATGGAAAAAGGCTACTCTTATGCTGACATTTCTTCCGATGACCCTGCGGAAAACAAAGAACTTGCAAAATATATCAATAATGTAATGGGTGTTTCAAAGGCACAGGAGGCGGCTATGGTTGCAGGCTCTATGTTCGGTTGGAATGTGCCTGCCGCCAATCCCCGAAATTATGACGATAACGGCAAACCGATTAAACCCAAAAATAAAGACCATGAGCGTTAGGAGGACAACCCTGTGGGTAAACAGAATATCAGTCAAAGTTTACACACATATTTGATGAAAAATCATAATGGACGAAATCACGCAGTTTCAAGCAAAACGCTTGAAACTGTTTTCCATATTAAAGGTGTTGCGGTGCGAAAGGCGGTCAATTCTCTACGCAGTAACGGTGTACCCGTTTGCAGTGATGAAAACGGCTACTATTACGCCGCTTCACAGACTGAAATCAATGCAACCGTGGCACAGCTTGACAGCCGTATTGAGAAAATATCCATAGCAAGAAACGGTCTTGCCAATCAAAAGGATAAGGAGGGAAACCGATGGCACGAAAATATGAACTGATTACCGAACTATACAATCAGACGGTAAAACAAATATGCCGCAATCAAGGCGAATGGCGTGAGTTTTTGCGTTCAGCCTGCTATAACTATAAACTGACTTTTTCCGAACAGGTTTTAGTCTACGCTCAACGCCCCAACGCAACGGCGGTATTGGAACTTGAAAAATGGAATAAGCAATTTGGCAGATGGGTAAACAAAGGTGCGACAGGCATTGCCGTGTTTGATGATGAGCATAACGGAAACAATCGGCTCAAATATTACTTTGATATATCCGACACCCACGAAAGCCGAATGTCCCGACCCGTACCCATTTGGAACGTGCATGAGCAATATGAGGACGATATAATTGAAACGCTTGAAAACACATTCGGCACATTGGAATACAGGGACGATTTACCAACTGCCCTTATCTATGCGGCTTCCAATGCGGTTGAGGATAACTTTTCCGATTATCTTTCGGAGCTTATGTATTGCCGTGAGGACAGTTTTCTTGAAGAACTTGACGAGCTGAACGTAGAAAAATATTTCAAGGAAGCACTTGAATGTTCAGTATCATATATGCTCTTGGAACGCTGTTGCGACGGTGCTGCCGATGATTACGCTCATCTTGTTGATTTTTCAAGCGTTACCAATTTCAACACCCGTGAAACGCTGAATGCTCTTGGCACGGCAACGAGCGATATATCGGAAATGGCGTTGCGTGAAATTTCCGCTACCGTCCGAAATCTGCAAATTGCAGAGAAAAAGCAAATTCGCACATTTGCAGAAAAATCAAAAGTGCAGTACCCTAATGATACAAAGAATATTAGCAATTCTGAAAGGAGTTTTGATAATGGAAATCACATACAGCAGGAACGGAGATTACAACATTCCCAATCTGGCAGCACCGCAGGAAACACAGGAAATTCACCTTGGGAAATACGCATTGAAACGGAAAGCGTTTCTCAAACAGAGCCGCAGGGTGATGTTCACAAATCTTCTGACATCGGGCAAACTGAACGAGCATCTCATGGAAATCGAGCAGACGGCAATGAGCCGAATGGAACAGATAGTATCAGAGATGGCACAGGCACAGGGCGTGACCGAACAGATGAAAGCAACCGACCAAATGAAGTGGGTAGGCTTGATGAACAACATTCGCCATTCAGCGGAGGAAACAGTGTTGACGGAACTTATTTACAATTAAAGCTGTTCCCCACAGTCGAAGAACAAATAAACAATATCGAAAAAGCAGAGGAAATTGCACCCTCTGCTTTTTCTTTGTCCGTAGGACAGCAGATTATTGACGAAGTGTTATGCAGTGGGAGCAATAAAAAAGATTGTGCCTTGCGTATATGCTCTTTTTATAAAAAGAACAAGACTGCTGCCGAAAACGCCGCCTTTCTGAAAAGTGAATACGGCACAGGAGGTAAAGGCTTTATCTTTGACGGCGAACAATTTTCTGTATGGTTTAACAAAAACGGGATTGTTATTGCAAATGGAGATACTGCTCTCAACGCTCACGAAAGCACCCTTGTAACGTGGGAACAGGCAGATAAGCGTATTCGTGAATTGCTTGATTTAGGGCGGTATATGCCGCAGAGCGAAATTGACAAAACCGATGCGAACGAGCGAAAGGACTTATCCGCAACGCTTTGGTATCTTCATCAAGACCGTTCCGGCGAGTTTTTTATGGATGAAGAACTTTTCAAAAGCGGTTTTCCCAATGACACGGCACATATCGTAGAAATGCTTACAGAGCCGGAAGAACTGAACAAGATTATTAACGGTTTACAGGCTTTTACAGATGCTTATGAGCAAGACCCCTCTTTGCTGCGTTTCCACTTTCATAAACCAAAGGAACTGTTACAGCGTTTAAGGGATTTACAGCTTGACCCAATAGAGTTTACGGCGAACAACCCTATTTCATCTGCAAGTCCGAGGTTTATCACGCAGGACGAACTGGATTATGAACTCACTTTCGGAAATCGTGAGTCGGACAAGAAATACAGGATTTATTTTTTCTTTAATGAAACGCATTCCACACAGGAAAAAGTGGCTTTTATTAAAAACGAATACAGCAACGGAATGAACAACAAAGGCTTAACGGTGAGCCGTGGTGATATGTTTGAGCCGCATAATTCAGTAGTTTTAACGTGGGCAAAAGTAACAAAGCGTATTGATGAACTGATTGCCGATGACAAATATCTTAGTGAAAACGACAAGGCGAAAATTCCCGATTATCTTGAACGGTTGGAAAACAGCAATATCAAAATCAATAAGCAACGGTTTATAGATTCGGTTGCCAATTTACCACCTGCTGAAAAAAGAGATACTTTACCCTTGCGGCTCTCGGACTTTCTGAACTATTTGGAAAATTACGAAAAAAACTATTTAGATAAAAATGATTTGTCCGAACTCAGAGATACCAATGCAGAGCAGATTGCAACGCTCTTGCAAAATCCTTTGAAAACTGGTCAGCTTATCACCGCTCTTGCGAATATACAGGGTGCTACTTGCGGTGTTTTTGAAAGAAATAATGCTTGTAATTTCGGTGCGGAGTTAAAAGAATTACACCCACGCAGGCACGTTTATCATCTTGGCGATACGGTGTATATCGGCAGTTCCGAATATGAAGTGATGGCTTATGATGATGAAACTGTTAGATTATTTGACACCTCAATGCCGCTTATCAATAAGGAAATGCCCCGTGAGGAATTTGACCGCAAGATAAGTGAAAACCCTGCAAACGACCATTTGCTTCAAACGGTTGTAGATGAACAGGAAACCACGCAGGAAACAGAAAAAACAGCAGAAGCAAGCGAAACCCCGCTTGCCGTTGGCACAAAGCTCACCATTGATGACAGGGATTTTATAATTGACAGCATTGATGAAGAATTTGACAAGGTATCTTTACAGGATATTACCTTTCAGAGTGCCACGGGTTTTCCGATATTCCGAAGTGAAAGCATTGAATTTGTCCGTGATTGTATTGAAGTTCAAAAAGACCATGAAAATCTGAAACAACAGGTAACGGATTTTCTTGACCGTGCCGGATATGCCGTTTCGGAGGAACTTATTGATAACGGTATGGAGGAATACCGTGCAAGGGGCGGCAGAGGAACATATGAGGATATTGGCGATTTCATTGAGGACAATTATCTTTCAGACGAGCCGGAGCCGGATATTTCCGATATTACGGACGAATTACCGACTGAAAAAGAAACTATCACTCCTACTCCCGCCTTTATCAAAACGAAAAGCAACAGCCGTATTCAGACCTTTGATTTACACCCCGAAATCCCGCAGGCAGACCGTCATAACTTCCGCATCACGGATGATGCTTTAGGTGTAGGAAGTGCAAAAGAAAAATTCCGCAATAATATCAACGCCATCAAGACCTTGCAAACAATAGAACTTGATAACCGATACGCTACCCCCGAAGAACAGGAAATCCTTTCAAAGTATGTCGGTTGGGGCGGCTTGTCGGATGCCTTTGATGAAAGTAAATCTGCATGGGCAGATGAGTTTATAGAACTCTATACTCTGCTATCCCCCGAAGAATACACCGCCGCAAGAGAAAGCAGTTTGACCGCCTTTTACACCCCTCCTATTGTAATCAAAGCAATGTATAAAACGCTTGAAAACATGGGATTTAAGTCGGGTAACGCCCTTGAGCCAAGCTGTGCAGTTGGTAACTTCATGGGACTTGTACCGGAAAGTATGCAGGACTGCAAGTTTTACGGCTCTGAAATAGACAGCATATCGGGACGAATTGCACAGCAGCTCTACCAAAAAAACAACATTGCTGTGCAGGGTTATGAAAAAACCAATCTGCCCGACAGCTTTTTTGACCTTGCCATCGGCAACGTGCCGTTCGGTCAATTCAAGGTTGCGGACAAGAGATATGACAAGCAAAATTTCCTTATCCATGATTATTTTTTCGCCCGAACACTCGACAAGGTACGCCCCGGCGGTGTCGTTGCGTTTATCACCTCAAAGGGTACTCTTGATAAGGCGAACAGCAAGGTGCGAAAGTATATCGCTCAAAGAGCCGACTTGCTCGGTGCTATTCGTCTGCCAGACAACACATTCAAAGCCAATGCAGGCACGGAAGTAACCTCAGATATTATCTTTCTGCAAAAACGTGACCGCATTGTAGACATTGAGCCGGATTGGGTACACCTTGGTGAAGATGAAAACGGCATATCCATGAACAGCTATTTTGTCGAACACCCCGAAATGGTTCTTGGCAATATGGAAATGGTCAGCACCGCATACGGTTATGATAGTGCCTGCAAAGCCGACCCCGATGCCGTTCTTTCCGAACAGCTTGAAGAAGCAATCCAAAATATTCACGCCGAAATCACCGAATATGAATTTGAGGATTTGGACGATGAGCAGGATAACTCTATACCAGCCGACCCTACCGTTCGCAATTTCAGTTATGCTCTTATAACACTTTCAGAAGAACAAGATAATGTTACTGGAGAGCATCATGCCCGAAAAATAGGCATCGGTAATTTATACTACCGTGAAAACAGCCGTATGTTTCCCGTTGATGTTACCATGACCGCCGCAAATCGTATTAAAGGCATGGTAGAAATTCGGGATTGTGTTCGTACTCTGATTGAATATCAGACAGAGGATTACCCTGACAGCGATATTAACGCAGAACAGGTAAAGTTAAACCGCTTATACGACACCTTCACTAAAAAATACGGCATTATAAACAGCCGTGCGAACAGCACATCATTTTCTAATGACAGTTCCTATTGCCTGTTATGTTCGTTAGAGGTTTTGGACGAAAACGGCGAGCTTCAGCGTAAAGCGGATATGTTTTCAAAACGCACTATCAAGGCACATTCGGTTGTAACTTCTGTTGATACGGCAAGCGAAGCGTTGGCGGTATCCCTTGCCGAAAAAGCCTGTGTTGACATTGGATTTATGGCAAGTCTGATGAGCGGCTCAGAAAAAGCAGAGCAAATCATTACCGATTTGCAAGGTGTTATTTTCCGTAACCCTGTTAAATCTTCCGATGACCTATATACGGGATGGGAAACCGCCGACGAATATCTTTCGGGCAATATCCGTGAAAAGCTGAAAACCGCACAGATATATGCAGAAAGCCACCCCGAATATGCGGTCAATGTTCAGTCGCTCGAAGCGGTAATGCCTGCTGATTTGACCGCAAGTGAGATTAGTGTGCGTTTAGGTGCGACATGGCTACCGCCCGAAATGATACAACAGTTTATGTTTGAACTGCTCTCCACCCCTCGATACAATCAATGGGACATTAAGGTGCATTATTCTAAATTCACGGCACAGTGGAATATTGAGGGCAAGAGCCGTGACCGTGGCAATGTCAAAGCGATAAAAGCTTTTGGTACGGACAGGATAAATGCCTACAAAATCATTGAGGAAACATTAAACCTCAAAGATGTCCGCATTTTTGATACCGTGGAAGATGCCGAAGGCAACAAAAAACAGGTGCTTAATAAAAAGGAAACCACCATTGCACAGCAAAAGCAGGAAGTTATTAAATCAGCCTTTGCGGAGTGGATTTGGAAAGACCCCGAACGCAGAAATAAACTCGTGCGTATGTATAACGACCTGTTTAACAGCACCCGCCCCCGTGAGTATGACGGAAGTCATATCAGTTTTAACGGCATTAACCCCGAAATCACCTTGCGACCACATCAAAAGAATGCCGTTGCTCGAACTATGTACGGTGGAAATACTTTGAACGCACATGTTGTAGGTGCTGGCAAAACTTTTACAATGGTTGCGGCGGCACAGGAAAGCAAGCGGTTGGGACTTTGTAACAAGAGCCTTTTTGTAGTTCCTAATCATCTCACCGAACAATGGGCAAGCGACTATTTACAGCTATACCCGTCCGCTAATATCCTTGTTGCTACTAAAAAGGATTTTGAAACCAAAAACCGCAAGAAATTTTGCGGCAGAATTGCCACAGGTGATTACGATGCTGTTATTATCGGACACACGCAGTTTGAGAAAGTCCCAATGTCGATTGAACGGCAACGAGCCATTTTAGAGGGACAGCTTGATGAAATCCTTGACGGAATAGCCGAACTAAAATCAAGCAAGGCAGAACGCTTTACCGTCAAACAGTATGAGAAAACAAGAAAATCCGTACAGCTAAAACTGGATAAGCTGAACGACCAAAGCCGCAAGGATGATGTTGTAACCTTTGAAGAACTCGGCGTTGACAGGGTTTTCATTGACGAAGCACATTACTACAAAAACCTTTTCCTTTATACAAAAATGAGGAATGTAGGCGGTATCGCACAGACCGAAGCACAGAAAAGTTCCGACCTTTTTATGAAGTGCCGCTATCTTGATGAACTCACAGGCGGCAAGGGCGTTATTTTCGCCACAGGCACACCTATTTCAAACAGTATGGTAGAATTATATACCATGCAACGGTATTTGCAGTATAATACTCTTGTACGGCACGGTTTACAACATTTTGATGCGTGGGCATCTACCTTTGGCGAAACGGTAACGGCGATTGAACTTGCCCCCGAAGGCACGGGATACAGGGCGAAAACACGCTTTGCGAAATTCTATAACCTGCCCGAACTTATGAATATGTTCCGTGAGGTTGCGGACATTCAGACCGCCGATATGCTCAATCTGCCCGTTCCTAAAGCCAATTATCACAACATTGCCGTCAAGCCGAGCGAATTTCAAAAGAATTTAGTTGCGGAACTCTCTGACCGTGCCGATGATGTACGCAACAAGCGTGTTGACCCGTCATCAGACAATATGCTCAAGATAACCAATGACGGAAGAAAATTGGCACTCGACCAACGACTGATAAACGATATGCTGCCCGATGATGAAACAGGAAAAGCCGCTATCTGTGCTGAAAATGTGTATGATATTTGGGCAAGTAAGGACAAAATCACACAGCTCATTTTTTGTGATTTATCCACTCCGCATTATGATGGTAAATTTAATGTGTATGATGATTTGAAGAAGAAACTGATTGCAAAAGGCATTCCCGATGAACAAATCGCCTTTATTCATGATGCCAAAAATGAAACGCAGAAAAAAGAAATGTTCGCTAAAACACGCATGGGACAGACAAGAGTTTTAATCGGCTCTACGCCGAAAATGGGTGCGGGTACAAACGTGCAGGACAAGTTAAAAGCCACCCATAATATCGACTGTCCGTGGCGACCTTCTGATTTGGAACAACGTGCCGGACGTATTATACGGCAAGGCAATGAAAATCCCGAAGTTGATGTTTTTAGTTATGTCACGGAGGGGACTTTTGATGCTTACCTCTATCAGCTTGTCGAAAATAAGCAGAAGTTTATCGCTCAAATTATGACCTCAAAATCGCCTGTGCGGTCTGCCGAAGATATCGACGAAATGGCATTATCCTATGCGGAAATCAAGGCACTTGCAACGGGCAATCCATATATCAAGGAAAAAATGGACTTGGATATGCAGGTTGCCAAACTTAGAGTTATTAAGAGCAGTTACCTTGATAACAAATATGCTCTTGAAGATGCTGTCTTAAAGCAATACCCACAGCAGATTAAGATACTGGAGGAACGCATTGCCGGCTACAAGGCAGACATGGCACAGCTTGAAACAAATACCCATCCTAACGAAGATAAGTTTTCGCCTATGACTGTTGGGGATAAAACCTACACCGATAAGGGCGAAGCGGGCAATGCTATTCTTGCCCTGTTTGAAACAAAATCCAGTCCCGCCCCGGAGGTGATTGGCAGTTACCGTGGCTTTACTATGGAACTGTCTTTTGACCGAGAATGGATAATCACTTTAAAAAATCAACTTAGTCATAAGGTATCGCTTGGCAAGGACAATTTCGGAAACATTACCCGTTTGGATAATGCTTTTGACACGTTCCCGACTAAACTTGTCGGGTGTGAAGAAACGCTTGCCAATACCAAAACACAGATGGAAAATGCCAAAACCGAAGCGGCAAAACCCTTTCCGCAGGAACAGGAATACAAGGAAAAATCCGCTCGGCTTGAAGAACTTGGCGTTTTGCTTAACATGGACGAAAAAGACAGCGAATTGATTGACGGTGAGCCGGATGAAGAAAATGCAGAGCCGGAACGAAAGGATAAAGGGCGGGAACGGTAATTTGCACATTTGTTATTGTTTTTAAAAGTGGGTATATTATTATTAAAACTGACAAGAGGTGATAATGTTGAGTGATACTTTTTACGATTTACCCGAAAGAATAGCAGATGCTTTCCCCGAAATTGACAGCGATATAGTGACGGATATGTTGGAGCATAACGAGGAATACGCCAAAATGCGAAAACAGATTGATACCATGCAGAGAGAACATCCCTTTATCGTTGCTGTAACCGAGGGCGAAGCCGCCGTTTCCCTTTCTGCCGAGGAACATAAAATCTTGGCAGACTATTTCAATCTGTATGTTGAGATGACAAATATGGAACGACAGCAAATCTATTTCCGTGGGCATACGGACAGCTTTGCGTATCTTAAAAAGATGGGTGTAATTTAGCGAACGGCAAGATGGTCAAGGCGGCGTTAAAGAATCAACGCCGCCTTGATGAATTATGTGGAAAGTTTAAAGAATGATGATTATAACTATAACGTGCTACTATAAGCAGGCTTTAAAAATTCATTTTTTTTATATAACGAGAAGCTGATGTTCGCATTAAAGCGATAAGGCGCAGCAAAATTAATAGCTGTGAAAAATTGTTGGCAAGAAGTTAAGGTAGTAAATTTATATTTCCAAATATTAGGTCTTTTTTTAAGTAGCCGCAAAGACACGGCTGCTTTTTTTATTTTTTTTGCCCTCTTGACAAATCTGCTCTTTCTGGATATACTGTATATGTGATTTACAATACAGTACGGAGGTGAGGGTTTGGAGGTCGTAATATCGAATAGTTCCAGTCTACCGATTTATGAGCAAATAAAGGAACAGGTTAAGGCTCAAATACTATCGGGAGAATTAACAGAAGATGAAATGCTTCCCTCGTTGCGGCAGTTGGCAAGGGACTTGAAAATTAGTGTGCTGACTACGACAAGAGCATACAACGAGCTTGAGCAAGAGGGCTTTATTACAAGCCGACAAGGTAAAGGCTTCTTTGTTATGTCGAGCAGTTCTAATCTTATCCGTGAACAGCTTATCAAGGAAGTGGAAAACAACCTGAACAATGCAATACAGGCAGCGCAAAGAGCATCCATGCCTGATGATGAAATTATCAGCCTTTTACGGCTTTTGTTGGAGGTGAAAAATGATTGACAACTACTTGGAATTAAAGGGCGTTAGTAAGAGCTTCCCCGGCTTCAAATTGGGTAATATCAGCTTGTCTTTACCAAAAGGGTATATCATGGGGCTTGTCGGCCCGAATGGAGCGGGAAAGACAACAACGATACAGCTTATTCTTAATATGCTGGAAAAAGACACAGGCGAGATTTTAGTTTTCGGCAAGGATAATATGAAAAACGAAAACGCTATAAAGCAGGATATTGGCGTTGTGTTCGACAGTATCTTTTATGTGGATAGCTGGACGATAAAGGACACGGAAAAAGCAGTATCTATTTTCTACGAAGAATGGAGCCATGATGTTTTCAACGAAATGGTAAAACGCTTTAATTTACCGCAGGGAAAAAAAGTGGGCGAGTTTTCGCGTGGTATGCAAATGAAGCTAATGCTTGCTTGTGCTTTTTCACATAACGCTAAACTTCTTATACTTGACGAGCCGACAAGTGGGCTTGACCCTGTTATCCGTGACGAGTTTTTAGAAATTCTGCAAGAGTATATAAAAGACGGTGAAAGAAGTGTTTTGTTCTCTACTCACATTACAACAGATTTAGAGCGAGTTGCCGATTACATCACAATTATTAATCAAGGCAAATTGGTATATACCGGCAGCATGGAGGACTTAATGGGCAGTTACCGTCTTATTAAAGGCAGAGTGCGAGATTTGACAGTAGAGCTTGAAAAAAGCATTATCGGTTTGCGGAAAACTGATATGGGATTTGAGGGGCTTATCGACGCGAAAGAAGCGACAAAGTATAAAAACTGTGTCCTTGATACTGCGACGATTGACGATATTGTTATCAGAATTAGCAAAGGGGGCGCAAATCAATGAACGGATTCATAAAGATGGCTAAACTCGATTTTGCCACAATGAAATCACAGTTTTGGGCATATTTGTCTTTGGTGGCAATCATAGTATTATTTTGGACTATGGGTTCATCGGTTGTTCTCTTGTGTACGAGCGGTGCGTGGTTCACGGCTCTAATGGCAATCAACATTTTCGCCATACAGGAAAAAAACGGGCTTGACCGCCTGTATGGTTCAGTTTCCGTAAAATTAAAAGAAATTGTTCTTGGCCGATATGTTTTTATGTTTCTGAACTACCTTATGGCATTCTTT
>Ga0153937_1000415_pt1 | contig 15757 bp, 16 predicted proteins | sample TSNY021MetaG_FD_104680 | JGI IMG/M metagenome (GOLD analysis project Ga0153937, IMG submission 104680) | Attine ant fungus gardens microbial communities from New York, USA - TSNY021 MetaG | ecosystem: Host-associated > Fungi > Mycelium > Unclassified | place: USA: New York, Robert Murphy County... | reverse complement strand
ATCATCTGGCAAAGATGGTTGATCTCCTGACCATTTTTGTTGAACAAGAGACATGATAAAAAAAACTATGTAGGATGCCAAGCTCTGATCATCAAAATGTCTATGAAAGTATTATTTCCCTGCAACTATTCTTTGTGAACCTCAGAGGTGATTTGAAGCCTTACCATCTGCGACTAATCAAAGTAGTTATAAATTCAAACAGGAGAAAACTTGTGTTTTCTGTCAAACATATTATATGTTGTAAGAGTACACTGACTAAAGTACATCATTTGATGTTATCAAATGCCTACTACTTACATATGAGGTTTTCATCTGGGCCTCTGGCCCAACTTGAACCCTCTACTAATTCTGAGTCAAGTTGACATTGTATTGTCTGGCAGATCACTATGCTCCCTTTCTCTAACAGTTTTAGTATTGTCTACAGTATACTATACTCCCTTTCTCCAACAGTTTGTCTACAATGTACACAGTCAGTAGTATTGTATACAGTATGTTATACTTCTTTCCTCCAATAGTTTCCAGTTTGCTATATTTCCTTCCTCCAATAACTACCAGTAGTCTTATCTCCAGTCTGCTATACTATTTTCTTCCAACAGTTTTCACTTTGCTATACTGCCTTCCTCCAATAACTTCTAGTAGTATTGTTTGCACTACATTATACTCCTTTCCTCCAATAGTCTACAGTATGCTATACTTCCTTTCTCCAATACTTTTCCTAATTTTCTGTACTTTTTTCTGATTTTTCCTGAATTTTTTCTAATTTTTAATGAATTTATTGCATTTTTTGAGTGAAAAAAGAGGGTATAGGAATGATTAGGTACATATATGTATCAGCCATCATCCCACACACAACGCAGCATACTTACTAGATGAGGCTTTTATCTGGGCCTATGGCCCAACTTGAATTCTCTACTAATTCTAAATAGTTAAGTATATATTGGAGTCAGTTCACTATACTCTCTTCTTCAACTTTCTGTGTACTCTGTAATATTTTTTCAATCACTTACTGACTTAACTATTCTGACTGACTTTATTCACTCACTTCTGATATTATAGTAGAAATCAATTTCAAGTCTATTGTCCATACATATATAATCTATAACCTAATACTATTGAATACCTCTTTATATACTACATTAAGTGTCCTTCTGCTCTCCTGGCTCTGTTCTGGAAGAAGTACTGAAATATCAATACTGAAGTACATCTTGAAAATGCCACATAAAGTTGTCTATAGAAGAACACTGATATCTGCAAATTAATCCCCATATGCTCCACTGACTGTTCTTGAGACTTGTTGATGGTCATAGCAAAGGCTAGCCTGACTGGGAATTGAAGTCTCTTGAGTGGCACAGGCAATGTATCTGCATTAGGTAATAATCTGATTCTTGGAATCAATACAACCTTTCCTCTAAACCTCCTATCTTTGCTGATAATCCTGTTCTGGAGTACTTTTCTTCTCATATTCAACACTACCATTCTTGTCCCATTGCAAAGTCCTTCTCCTGGATCCAAGTTCCTCAGTAAGATAACTGGAAGCCAACCTTGAGACAAAGTAAAGCAGGAGGCAATCCACTACTATTGAGTTGTTGAAGAAACTCTATAGGATAGGCATGGTGCATCTCATCTTCCTCAGACACAGAGTCCATACTTTTCAGCATATAGACCTCTGCATTTGGTACTGGATTGAACTGTTGGAGAATAGCTTCATTAATATTATGCACCTCATCATTTCTAGGACAGAGAATAATGCACTCCAAGAAGTATTGGTCATCTTGAACTCTTGGATTACCAATTCCTGGATAGATCCTGTTCATGAGAGTGTTAAGATTAGTGCAAACCATAGACTGAGGAACTTGTATTATCTCATTATCATCCACAGTTGATCCAGCACCAATTTTCAGCAACCACTGAGTATGTTGATTGTCAGCTTCAGAGTGGCTCAAGTATATATTGTGTCTAAGATATAAGAACTTGATATGTCTCCATAGATTTCCTCTGCAAAGAGATGCTGCTACCACTTGTTGACATATTCCTTTAGATATCACAGGCACAGTTTGACAAAAATCCTCTCCAAATACTACTGTGATTCCACCAAATAGATAATTATTCTAGATAATATGTCAATTCAACAGCTATCAAGTGCAAGTAATCACTTACTTCAAGCCAGTCTCTTAGGCATTGATCAACAGTATCAATGTCATACTTGTGCTGTATAGGAACTTTATCCCAAATGATAACCTTGGTCTGCTGGATGACTGGAAACATGTAACTATTCTGTTTGAGTCCAGCCATAGAGTCCTTATTAATGGAAAGAGGAATCTTGAAGCATAAATGAGATATCTTTCCTTTATCTAGCAAAAGAGCAGCAATTCCAGATGATGCTACACATAGTATCACCTGTTCTCTTCTCTTAATCTCAGCAGCAATAGTATTATAAAGAAAAGTCTTCCCACAACTACCAGCAGCATGAATAAAGAAAAGGAGACCTTGGTTGTTGGTGACAGACTCCAAAACAGCATCAAAAGCAGTAGCTTGTTCAGGATTAAACATTGCCCTCTGCTTATTCACCAAAGTTGCCATTTCATCTATATCATACTGCTCAGCCTGTAAGAGAGAATTGGGTATTCTGTGACCCCACTGTTGTTGTGGAAGAGGCATGGTATAGTAACTTAGCCTAAGATGACTTAATCACCTTCCAAGTCTGAGTTGACAAGGAGAACTCGATAGAGTTTCTATTTGATTCTATATACTACTTATATAACTACTACATGGTCTGTGCACTACTTTCCCACACTTATCATGTGACGTCATCATGTGACATGACCTTGTGACATCCTGACATGTGACTGTAACATGCAACATTGTCATGTAATACTTTCCTACACTTCTTTCTTGTATAGTAAGTCCAAATAAGAAAAGAAAAGAAAATCAAAAGAAAGTAAAATAAAATAATAACTTAGCTGTTTTGCCAAGTTATGATACATAGGTGGAAACTCAGCAAGACTTCTTCCCATTCCTACCAATATCCTGTTTAGATTCCAAAGGCCATAATCATAAATATCATCCTCTGGTATCTTCTGGTCAGCTTGGTAGTGGCTCATATGATATAGTTTGTACTTGACATCATCACACAGTCCAGCTTTGAATTAGTCCCAGAGAACATGAGTTTCAGCCACTTTATCAGTCAGCAAGATCACTGCCAACAATCAATGACATACTACTCCAGGCTGTATTGCAATTGCTTCCTCCAAGCAAATCTTCTACTTATGATTATTCTCCAGTAATCCTCTTGCCATACATACCTCCTTGAATGTGACAAACACTTGGCCATTCTAGGTCCTCAGATGCTCCTAGCTTTTTCCATCTTCAAATATAGTCAAGAGAAGTTATAAAAAGAACTGTTCTCTCTTTGATGGTGACACAAAGTACATTCTTCCAATCACCTTAGCATGTTGTCTTGGATGCTATGACTTGACTTTAGCATTCCAGATATAGTATTGAGAAAACTACAAGTAGGTAAGGCCCAAACCATTGTCATGTACAGAGTTGTAATCAAACCAAGCAGTAAGCTGAGTCTTCTCCACATTTTGCCTGGCCAATACTTCATTGACAGTCTGGTATGCATAAAAGTTAACATAGTACTTATTGGGAAGATGGACAGGAAGACATTGGACAGCTAGTAACTCTCCATGTATGTTGAACTCAAAGATCTTCTAGCAAGCTTCAATTGGACCAATAAACTGACCATCCAAATGTGCTTTGATCTCATTCTGCACTCTACCACTAATTTCTATAGTTGCTCTGTTAGAACCCTTGTAGATGTACTTGCTCAGATACTTGACAGTTCCCAATATAGCAGAGACCTCCATATTGATATGACAATCAAAGAGAAGAAGAAGTTGAGAACAGTAAGGGACCATATATTGATTGATGAACTTGGCCCCATTGCATTCAAATACCAAGCCATTGTTAGGCCTAGCATAGAGTAGATAACTGTCCTTAGCCCAATCTGTTCTTTCTCTATAGTCTTTGGAAAAGTGTTTACTATATTGTCCATTGACCATACACTTGGCTTGGGGATTATTAGTATCACATGGACCATGCAATATATATTTAGTAACTTTTGCATAGTGAAGTGGCTGTAGCTGAGGATCAGGTAACTGTGCTGAGATCATGAAGTTTATATAATGAGGGTCTCAAATACAATCTTGAGGGTATAGAAAGATAAGCAGGTAAATATGGGAAAGACCTCTCTTCTGGAACTCAATGGTGTAAATATGAGCTACTGCAGTACCAAAGAAGCTATTATCAATGAGCTTGAGAAGTGCTTTCTTCTGTTCAAAGATCCATAATACAATATCAGGACAATTAGTGGCTGTCTGTCCATGGAAAAGACTCTGAACAATTTCTGGCCACTTGGGATTAGCAGTCATGGTGAAAAATAGATCTGGTTTGTGAAAATGCCTGCAAATGGCCATAGCATTTTGGAACAACTGAGTCATAAACCTAGAACTTCCTATATAAAAAGAAAAAAGAATGAGTTTGTGTCCCAAATGCCTAGCATCTTCTTTATTATGTCTATTATGTACAGCAGCATCCTGTAATCCCTGGTAGAGCTCTGTATTAGTGCAGGGTTGTGAAGACTTAAGGCTCAACTAAGGTAGTTGTTCAGAAAGAACTCAATAGAGTTTTCTGTTGAATTCCTCTAGGTACTTATACAAATATCAGATAGTCTGTGTGCCTACCTCCCACAATCACATGACCCTTACTAAGAACTATCTATTTCTTACATAATCCTTCCCATGCTATTTATATCTTTCTTGTATTGTATTCTTGGATGTTTCTCATCAAGTTGATAAATGTACAAGAAATAGTTTTCTTCTTGGGAGTCATCTCATAACACTCTGATCTGAGAGTATGTTGATGTGTTCTAGCCCAATTGAGTTTTCTCTATTCACAATTTACCCATGCATCAACAACAAACTACTGAAATAGCTTTCCACCATAGAAGAGAGATGGCTGAGGACCATCTCTGATATAAAGATGATATGTATAGTAGCATGTATCAGAGACCATTTATGAGCAAGCCTGTTCCTCTCTATCTCTTTGTTTTCTATACTCCCCTTGTTTTCTCAGTTGAGCACCATAAATTGGAATTCTTGGATACCACCCATTCTTCTCCTTTGGAAACAACAGAATATAATAGAAAGCAGCATATGAAAGACTGTTCTGGCTTATTTGCTCAAGTTGTCCTCCTCTTGTCCATAATACCATATCTCTATTATCTATTGCATAATGGACTCCTTTCTCAGGAATGATGACTGCAATCTCTTCAGCAGTAGGCAGATTGTGAGTTTGCTGATCATGCTGTAGATCTATATACAATCTAATCCTGACCTCCTGCTGTTCATCTACTGGTTTGTCCCTGATAAGCTCATATACATGACAGTACCAGCCAATATATGGATGACTATCCAGAAGTATTGTCTGAATATTGTCCATTACCACAGGATCCAGATTATTGTTGTTGGTCCTCCTAACATTGAGCTGCTCTGCTGTATCAAGGATATAGATTTGTGCATACATTGGAGTTTGATCAGCATGAGGAAGGAGAGCACCAGTGAGATGATGAAGCTCTCCCTGGATTTTAAAACAGTAGAGGCCTGACTGTCTAGTAACTAAGTTGTCAATTTTGACTTCTACTGAAGTCATAGCAAATGCTGCATTATACTGTTGTAAATTATTGCAAAATTCTCTTGAGGAATAATTATCTCCAGTCAAGTAATTATGGAGAATTCCAGTAAGTAGTTGGAGAAAAGGCAGTTGGATCTGTCCTTGTAAACAGCATATACCAAACTTGGAATAATTGACCCTTGAGAAGGTAAGTTTTTCATACTCAAAGTGGAGAGCATGACAGTGAGAACAGATAACAGTCAGTATGCCCAAATTGCTATACTGTATATCAGCCTCCAAGAATGGCTGTTCAGCAGGTGGATAAGGTGTAGGATGAGGAACAGGTGGTGGGATATCATCTGCAATAACAGCTTCTTGATCCTGATAATTTATAAGAATACAGAATTTTATTGAGCACAAATCAACATACCTGAATCATATTATCTTCTATATCAAACTCTTGAATATTTCCTTCTCTAACATCCTGTAATATCTAATTAGAATTCATTTATCAACAATCAATGAAATTTGTTACTTACAACTCTTAGAATGTTTTCTTGCATATTCCTATCCACATTTAGGTCTCCATTACCCCTATTATTTTCAAAAATTTGCTACTCTTCATAATCAAGAGCATCTGCATCTTCATTTTTCCATTCCTCCATTATTTGATTAATTTAAACCCCTTCCACCTGTCTCTGTCTCCTAGCTTCTACTATTGTGATATGTACTCTAGGTTCCTGGATGGTCCTTTGTTGTTGCTCAGTAAGTTGATATCTATACAAATCAAGTATGGTATCCTCAAGAGTTTGTGGAATATATATAGGAGTCAAGTAAAATCTTTTTCTTCTCCATTCCCTATCTCTATTCCAAACAGGAGCTAGAGGAACATTTTGGAGCAAAGGAAGTAGTTAATGGTTCTCTTGAATAACCACATGTTGTTGTACTTGCTCCTCAGCTCTCCTAGCTCAATGTTCTTCTTCAACAAAATCCATCTCTTACAATAATCTTACTGTCTCACTTACAACTATCCTAAGAATAAAGGTATACTATCACTCCTAAGAAGGAGATCCCTACTCTAAACAACTCTCTTAAGAAGCAGTTGTTATTTCCTTGCATATAAGGATCACAATAGATCCCAAGCACCAGGTTACTAATAGAAAGGTATACAGGTATACTACTGCAGTACCACTCAAGAAAAAAGTCTGTCTAGGAGAGTAGACCTGAGTCTAGTCACACTAACCACACTCTATACCACAGTTGTAGAGTACTGTTCCCTTTACACCTAGGGTCCAGTATCCAGTCAAGGTATAGAAAAAGTAGAGAGGTAAAAGAGCAAAGAGGGAGGATAGAGGATAGTGATTGAAGACAGAGAAGTTAATGAGCTGGCACTATCACTGTGTATTTGTATATGTTTGTTTTACTCCCACACATCCAATTTGGGTTGAATATGAAAAGAGAAGGGTTGTGATAATTGAATTTACTGTTTTAAAATTTTTTAAAATAAGAGAAGAAAAAAGAAAGTAAATTACAAATTTTTTTTCCAATTTTCCCTGATTTTTTCTAATTTTTAATAAATTTATTGGATTTTTGAGTGAAAAGAGAGGGTGTGGGAATGATTAGGTACAATTAATCAGCAGGCATCATCATCCCACATTCAGTCTTGCATACATAATAGATAATTAAATACATACAATATAGTGATTTAGTCTGAGATGACTTAATCACCCTTCTAGTCTGAGTTGACAAGGAGAACTCAATGGAGTTCTCATTGATTGTGTTACATTACTTATACATGTTCTGTGTTTACTTCTATTTATAAACTCCCACACATCTCTCTTTGGTTGTTCCATCTTGTGCATCCACTGATTTCCTAATTAAAATAAAAGAAAAGAAAAATAAAGTAAATAATGACTTAGCTGTTTTGGCTATGTCATGACACCACCCCCCCTCTCAAGATTCCTTGTCCCGAGGATTTTCATAGTTCATAGTATGGGTTGCAGATATTTCCCATTTCATCGTCTTCTTCTTCTGTCTATTCCTTGAGCCCTGAATTTTCCTGCTCAATTTCTTCTTCTTCCTCTTTTATTGTTTCCATTGTCCTTTGCCCCTTTTTCCTTCCCCCTTTCCATTGTCTCCAGTTTCTTTCTAACCCTCCCCAGTACTCTTTGTCATACCTTTTATCTGACCATCCAAATAACTTTCTTGCCGTGAACTATCCTGGCAATTCTCCTCTTCTGAACATTCCTTCTTCTCTTTCCTATCTCCTGATGTCCTCCATGTCTCTTCTGTACTCCCTTTTGTACTCTTCTATCACTTCCTTAGCATTCTCTAGGTTCTCTTCTCCTTCCCAGGTATCTGATTCAGCCATGAACCCCTTCCATCACACCAGATACTTATCCTTTCCTCTGATCTGTCACTTATTTAGTATCCTCTCCACTTTCCATTCCTCTTCTCCCTCGATTACTACTGGAGCTGGTTGCTCCTTTCTCTGCCCTTCTACCTGCCCTATATATCTTTGTATTCTGCTAATGTTAACTACCAAGTGTATTTTTACCATGCTAGGTAGTTCTAATTCTACTGCATTTGATGATATGATTTTCTTTATCCTGTAAGGGCCTACAAATCTTTCCATCAACTTCTCTGTCCTCCTTTTGACCATCTGATATTTCAGATCCTTTGTGCTGAGCATCACTAAGTCTCCTACTTTATACTCGTCCACATCTCCTCTCTTCCTGTCCATATACCTCTTCATTTCCTCTTGCACCTTCCCTAAGGCTGCCTTTGCTTCCTCCTGGATCTCTTTCATCTTGGTCACAAATTTCTCTGCCCTTTTATATTTCCCCTTCTTCCTTCCTTCAAACCCCATCCTAGGGTCTTGCCTGTAATTTGCCTTAAAAGGCATTGTTTGAGTACTTGAGTGCACTTTATTGTTATATGCAAATTCTGCTGTTCCCAACCATTTGGGCCATTGTTCTTGCCTATGATTGATAAACATTCTTAAGTATTGCTCTAACTCCTGGTTCACCCTTTCTGTTTGCCCATCAGTCTGTGGGTGGAATGCCATTGATAATTTACTCACAATCCCCAACATCCTATTCAATTCTCTCATCAACCCTGCTGCAAATTGGGGTCCTCTATCCAAAATAATGCTTTCCAGTAACCCATGCAGTTTCCACATATTATCTCTAAACAACCTTGCTAATCCTTCTATCGATGTCTTCTCTGTAGTCAGTATAAAGTGGACCATCTTAGTTAGCCGATCCACTACTACTAGAATACTATCGTATCCTTGCACTAAAGGCAACTTAGTGATAAAGTCTGCCAATATATGCATCCATGGTTTTTCTGGGATTGAGTTTGGCATTAGCTTTCCTGCTGGTTGTTCTGTGCAGTTTTTGTTGCACTGGCAAGCATCGCACCCTTCTACATATTGCTTTACTTCTTTGGTAACCCCTGGCCACCAAAAGTTTTGAGTGACCAACTCTACCATCTTCCACTGTCCCCCATGTCCTCCTACTGGCGTGTCATAATGTAGCCTGATAATTTCTGCCCTTAATTTATTATCTTTTGGCACATACACTTTCCCCTCCTTATACATAATGCCATCTGCTTCTCTCCATTCTTCATCCCTTAACATTTTCACCTCTGCTTTCTTCATTTCTTCCACCACTTTTACCACTTCATCATCTCTTACTTTTGATTTTCTAACTTCCTCTAATAGATCTACTCCATCTACTATTATTTCTACCATCTCCATTTTCCTCACTTCCAGCCACTCTGGTTTTACCAACTTCTGATCCTCGTTGTCTTTCTTTACTCCCACTTGCCAGTCTGGTCTTCTACTCAAACTATCCGCCTTCCCCATTTTGCTCCCTGGAACATGCTTCAGCGTAAAATTAAACCTTGACAGGTATAGAGCCCATCTTGCTTGTCTCCTATTTAACTTCTGCGCTTTCATAAAGTACTCGAGATTCTTATGATCAGTCCAGATCTTGAATTTAATTGTTGCTCCTTCCAGGAAATGCCTCCATGCTTCTAAACATCTGACGACTGCCAACATCTCCTTGTCATGTATCTCATAGTTTCTTTCTGTATCACTGAGAGACTTGGAAATGGAAGTGACTGGTCTCCACATTTTGTCCGAGCACTTCATTGACAGTACTCTTCCAGTAGTATAGTTTGACACATCAGCTTCTACCCTGAATTCCTTATCTAAGTCTGGTGCTGCTAATACTGGTTTTGTTGTGAACACCCTTTTGAGTTCATTGAATGCTTTCTGCTGCTCTACTCCCCACTGCTACTTTACGTCCTTTCTTGTCAGCATGTTTATAGGCCTTGCTACTTGAGCAAAATCTTTGATAAACCTCCTGTAATAGTTTGCAAGGCCCAAAAATTTTCTGACATCTTTTACATTCTTTGGCTCTGGCCAACTGAATACTCTGTCTACTTTCTCTTCCTCCATTTCAATTCCATCAGGTCCTATTACCACTCCTAGAAACCCAATTTTTCTCACTTTCCATATGCATTTCTCTGGCTTGATGTACAAGTCATTGTCTTCTAACTTCCTTAGTATTTCTTCCACAATTTTGTCGTGTCCCTCCTCTGTCTCTGTCCCTACTATTATATCATCTACAAATGCAGCGACTTTCCCTTCATTAATCAAGTCTCTTAGAATCTCATTCATTATTGCCTAGAATGTGGCTGGCAAATTTGTCATTCCAAAGAATATAACCATTGGCTCAAAGGACCCTATATGCATTGTAAACGCTCCCTTCCACTCATCTCCTTCTTTTATCCTCATGTTATTGAACCCCCACCTCAGATTCATCTTAGTGAACACCTTCTTGCTACCTATATTGTTGATTAGCTCTATAATTAGTGGTAGCAGGTAATTGTTTTTCACTGTCTGGTTGTTTAGGCTATGGTAGTCCATTACCATCCACTTACTCCTACCCTTTTTGCCCACAAAGAAGACTGGTGATGTTTGAGGGGATTTTGATAGTCTGATATATCCCTTTCTCAGTTGGTCTTCCATAAAATTCTGGACCTCCTCTCTCTCATCTTTGGATAGAGGGTAAATTCTCCCCTTCCATGGTTTGAATGTTTCCTTGAGATCAATAGCATGATCCCAAGCTTTTCTAGTCAGCATTCTTTCTGACTCTACCTTCCCAAACACTTTTCTCCATTTTAGGAATTTCTTAGGGACCAGCTTTTCGATTTTCCTATGATCTTCTTTGATTTCCTCTTCTCTTCCCCAGTTCTCCTTTTCATCTACTGCCCATCTTATGATCTTTTCCTCTTCCAATGTCGCCACTCTTTTTACCCCTTTTTTTCCCTTTTTCTCCTTTAGCCTTGTATTTCTTCTGCACAATGGTGGGTACCTTGTCATCTTGACTTTTCCAGTCTCCCAATTTATTTCTGGGTTGTGTGCTTGCAACCATGGCATTCCTAGTATAATGTCCATTTTTCCTAGATTGCACACATCCATTCTCATCCTCTCTATGTGGCCTTTGTAGTACATGTTTGCTTTCACTTGATGAGTAATGGCTCCTGCACTATTGTTGGTCCCATTGACATTTCTAACCATTATCAGCCTCTCTAGCTTCTGTAGCCTAGATCCATGTTTTGCTACTGTCCTCTTATCTATGAACATCCCTGTTGCGCCACTATCCAAGAGCGCTTTTACTGTAACACCTTCGTGGGTGTCTAGCTTTTCCACCCCAATATTCAACCACACTTCTCTCAGCATTTTGAAGGTTTGTCTGACCTCCCTTTGTCTATCCTCCTCTTTTGCTGCACCTTCTGGGACTCCTGCCCATGTGCTGTTCTGCTGCACCTTTCCTCTCTTGGGGTGCACCACCTCTGTCTCCTTCTTCTTCTGACATCCACACTACTTCTGCCTGTCTGAGATCACCCCTGTCCTCTATTCAAATACCTCCTCCTGTTCCTTCCCCCATCTCCACTTCTCCTCCTTTCTAACTAATACATGTAGTGGTGCTGCAAGCTTTGCAAAGTCTTTAATGAATTGTCTATAGTAGTTGGCAAGTTCTAGAAACTTTTGCATCTCTTTTACATTTCTCAGCACTGGCTAGTTTAAGACCCCTTCCACCTTCTCCTTCTGCATTTCTACCTTCTTTGGTATTATTACTACTTCTAAAAACTCCACTTCCTTTACCTTCCACCAACACTTCTCTGGTTTTACAAAGAGATCATTCTCCTCAAGTTGCTTCAACACTTCCTCTACTATCTTGTTGTGTCCCTCCTCTATCTCTGTTGCTATAATAATATCATCTATGAAGGTGGCTGTATTCCCTTAATTCATCATATCACGGAACAGGTCATTCATCATTGTCTGGAAGGTAGCAGAGGAGTTTGTGAGCCCAAAGTACATTACAGTTGGTTCATAGGCTCTGATGTGCATTGTGAACACTATCTTCTATTTGTCTCCTTCCTTGATTCTAACATTGTTATACCTCTACCTTAGGTCTAGCTTTGTAAAAACCTTCTTACTGCCTATACCATCCAGGATATTGGTAATCAGTGGTAATAGATATCCATTCTTGACAGTCTACTGGTTCACATGTCTATAATTTTGCACCATTCATTGTTTGCTATCCTTTTTGGCTACAAAATGTACTGGTAATGTCTGTGGTGATTTTGACAGTCAGATATAACCTTTTTGCAGTTGATCTTCTACAAATGCTTGTACCTCCTCTTGCTCTTCCCTTAACAATGAATACATCTTCCCTTTCTTAGGCAAAAAACCCTTCTTTAGCTCTATTGCATGATCCCAGGCCTTTTGCACTGGTATTCTTTCTGACTCCACTTTTCCAAACACCTTTTTCCACTTCCAAAACCTTCTTGGTACCAGTTCCTCCACTATCTTCTTCTCTTCTATTTTTCTAACCTCTTTGTCTTTTTTTTTCTTTCTCTTTCTTCCACAGATAGGTGGGCATCTCATCATTTTTACTTCTCCCTTTTCCCAGTCTATTTCTGGATTATAGGTAGTTAGCCATAGTATACCCAGTATCACTTTTGTCTTTCCCAAGTTACATACATCCATTCTCACTCTTTTTATGTGTCCCTTGAAAAACATATTGCACTCTACCTAGTGTGTGATTGCTCCCTCCACATTTACCATACCATCCATGTTTCATACTAGTAGAAGTTTTTTCAATTTTTCTAGTTTAAACCCTTTCTCCTTTGCAAACTTTATGTCCATGAATAGACCTATTGCTCCGCTATCCAATAATGCCTTCACTGTTACCCCCTCATGGTTTTCCATCTTTTCCAATTCTACTTTCATCCACACTTCTCTTAGCAGCCAGAGGGTGTACTATACATCTCTTACTCCCTCAGTGTTGCTTTAACAAGAAACTTTATTTCCCAGTTTTTCTGGGTGCAATATACTGTACATATTTGAGGAGGGCAGTCAGGAGCTTACTGTCCCCCATTGTCTTTTGCTGACTCTTGCAGTGTTTCTACTATTCTCCCCTCTCTTCCCTTCCTTTGCCAACAGTTTTTGGCTATATGGCCCCACTTTCCATACACATAGCATATTCTATCTCCCCCTCTTCCTCTATCAACATCTATTGCATTGGGGTCTCTTCCTAGCTTCTGTCCTCCTCAATTGTTTTGTGCTCCTTCTCTAAAGTTTTGACCTCCTGCCCTCTATATGATCTGTCTCCCTCTTCCTCTATATGATCCTCTACTGAAGCCTCCCCTGGGCTGTGCATTTCCCTGTGGGTGCACTACATTTCTCTCCAATATTCTTTCTTTTACTCTGCTCTGTCTCTGGTTTCTGTCTAGCCTCACTGCTCTCTCCTGCCACTCTTCTATTGTGCTGGGGGGATTCTCTACCTCTGCCAATTTCCTTCTCAGTACTCCACTTAATCCCCTCTTGAATTCTTTGATAAGGGACCATCCCTCATAGCCACTTTCTCTCGCCACCTTCTTGAACTCCTGGACATATTTGTCACAGGTTCTCCCCCTTTGTTTGATTGTCCTCAACTGTCTACTTGATGTAGAGGTCAGGTCTCAGGTAGGGACATAAGTTTTGTCCAGGCCATCTATCCACTGTCCCTAACTAACAGTGAAGTCCCCTTTACAGCTAGGGCCTGCTTTCCAAAAAGCTTCCAAGTGCTATACTTGTTAGCAAGGATGATGAGAGAGTAAGTGAAAAGTGAAATGTTGAGGCTGCAAGGTGCAGGGTCAACAATAGGTATTGAGTTCTTGTATTAGCATGAAGTTGTGAGGACTCAGAGCTCAACCAAGGTAGTTGTTCAGAAAGAACTCAATAGAGTTCCTTGTTGGATTCTTGTAGGTACTTATACAAATATTAGATGGTCTGTATGCCTATCTTCTACAATCACATGACCTTTACTAAGAACTATCCATATCTTACATAATCCTTCCCACACTATTTATATCTTTCCTGTATTGTATTCTTGGATGTCTCATAATACCCTTTCTTAATCCTTGTATTGTTGAACCTCCACCAAAGATCTATTTTAGTGAATACTCATTTGCCCCCTATGTTGTCTATTAAGTCTGTAATTAATGGAAGTGGGTAGTTATTCTTCACCATCTGGTCATTCAGGTTTTGGTAGTCTATTACCATTCTTATTATGAGATAGTTTGTTATAAGATGGTTTCTAAAGAAGAAACTATTTCCCATGCATTCATTAATCTAATGGAAAATATCCAGGAATATAACATGAGAAAGATATAAATAGTGTGGGAAGGATTATGTAAGATATATATAGTTACTAGTAAGGGTCATGTGATTGCAGGAGATAGGCACACAGACCAACAGACATTTGTATAAGTAGCTAGGAGAATCCAACAGAAAACTCTATCAAGTTCTTCCTGAACAGTCATCTTGGTTGAGCTCTAAGTTCTCACAACTGCACACTAATACTGTTCCAGACTACCAATGAGCCCTGTTATAAATTGTTTATTTTTAAGAAAAAAAGAAAAAAAAGGTCTGGATATTTTTGTAGTCATGGTGCCTGGAACCTATGCCTAAATATGGAGAGATTTTCCCTATCAATTAGTTTATCACTCACCTGCTAAGAGCATCAAGTTCTTAGTGTTCCCTGGAATAGTTATCTTTCTCCTGGGCCATTCACACATATATGTGGTTGCTTCTTCTATCACTGATGTAAATACACCTTGTGACAATAGATATCAACCAATGATCCAATAATGGTAATAAATCAATTGATATAATATACTATATTAATTGTGTTGGGTAGCAAGTTGCTAGGACAGCTGCCTATGTTAGAACTTTCTCAACATAGGGTTATGACCTTTGTTGAATATGAGATGCTTGAAGCTCACAATAGTGTAAAAACTATTGCACAACATGCAATGTCTTGTCTTAAGGATGATTGAAAAAAGGATACATAGTATTTGTGGCGCATCGCGTGCAACACAACTTGGTGTAACATCACCTCTGTCCCAAACTAGAATTTCACATGTGTGTGTCAACCCTGCAGCATTTGCTTGGTCAAACAATATTTTGTAAAATCATGAAGGGCTCTCCAGTTCTACTGCTCTTCTCTCATGTCATCCATAATTGTGCTGTTTTGTTTGTTTTATTTCTCCCTTTTCTTTCTCTTTTTCTCACCAGTTTCGAGTGATCTGATTTTTCTTGTACTTGTCTACTCATGGGTTAGGATTTTGTAGCGCTGTATGTTACTGCGGATCGAGAATTTTCTATAAAAAATTCACACGTGCACTAAATCCTTAGAATTTCCCAGATTCCTATTGGGCGTTGCTAGATTGCTTATTCATCATTGTAATCTATTTCCACGCTATATCATCCGCGCCGGTTGTCGTTCCGACGGGAACATTCTTGCATTTCAGCTGACCTAGATATTTTTATAATCATTTATATGGGAGGGCTTGGAAATTCATTTTTCAATTCATCATGCCTTCCACCTTCTCGTACCAGTGGGATACCCCCGTATATAAGGGATCCACGTCTATCAACACGGGCCTCTTTATTGGCGGTGAATTTGTCGATGGGGTCAACGGGACGACAATTGAGTGCGTCTGCTAGCTCTGATTCTGATCT
>Ga0153937_1000410_pt1 | contig 15770 bp, 26 predicted proteins | sample TSNY021MetaG_FD_104680 | JGI IMG/M metagenome (GOLD analysis project Ga0153937, IMG submission 104680) | Attine ant fungus gardens microbial communities from New York, USA - TSNY021 MetaG | ecosystem: Host-associated > Fungi > Mycelium > Unclassified | place: USA: New York, Robert Murphy County... | reverse complement strand
TGGAAACCACCGCTATCCTGTGAAGTAACATTTCGAACGATTCTATATAAAAGAGAAAAATCGTACCGTCAAGAGATTTCGCTCCCATCCTTGGAACTTGTGGGCTCCACCAGCTTTATTTAATACTTCCAACCCAGGCCTAAGATTCAGATGGTAGGTGTTGTTCAGAATCAAAGTGACTCCAAGTGATTCGACCTGTTCGGGTGTCAATCCCTTGATCGCTGCCTGGGTGGCCACTGGCATAAATGTCGGTAGCATTGTCACGCCGTCTAAGTACGACAGAGCTTGGTGGGTCCCGGAAGGCACTTGAGGAAGATTCACAGCTCACGAGCGAGTTTCATGCGTGAGACACGCGCCTTGGTCGTTGGGCAATTAGCGATGACCTCAAACTGCATTGGTATCCTTAATTGACGAAGAGCCAGGTTGAGTACAAAATTTCCGGGGTAATAATAAATCAGTGTGAGCCGAATATGGTAGTTGCTGATGGTTTTGCCCAGAATAGGTCGATCAAAATACACTGACCCTGTAGTACAGCTCACAAAATAGGCAAACAAGTCATGCGAAGTGCAAATATGCGTTGCTTTCTCGATTGAAAAGTGGTATCTTTCCCAGCACGTTTAGTTTTATACTGAGATTCATTGTTGAATTGGATCAGAGCGTCACACAGAGTGACAGGACACGTCGCGTATTATTTTATATTATATTATCACTTGTCCACGCTATCTCATTACGGCTGCACACCAACCTGCGAGATCTTGGCTTTATAGCTCAGAGTCATGCGAACGCCAGCTCTAATTGCCGTTCTTGCTTCCACGCTACCCCTTGCTTCTGCCTTCTACCTGCCCGGTGCCGCTCCTACTAATTACCGTACAGGAGAGCGAGTCGAAGTTCTTGTGAACGCATTGACGCCTATGCTCACCGGGAAAGACGATCTGAAGCTTGTCAGTATGGATGCTAATTGTATATTATAATGTTATGGCAGGACACTAACCGTCTACTATAGAAATCTCTCATTAACTGTATGTACCTTTGAGTCTGTGGCTGCCGACTAATACAAAATCAGATGATTATTACAATCCTAAATTCCATTTTTGCCAACCCAAGGATGGACCTAAAGCTCAGCCAGAGTCCCTAGGATCAATATTATTTGGTGACCGCCTCTTTAACTCGCCGTATGAAGTATGCCGCGAAATCTCTCACATACACGCAATTTAATTCATTTCTTAAAAGATTGAAATATTGAAGGATAATCATACATGCAAGATTCTTTGCACTCAGGATGTCACCCCTGACGAGGCCAAGTTCATCAATGACAGAATTAGGGAAGATTATGCGCTCAATTGGCTCGTTGACGGTCTCCCAGCTGCTGAGATGAAGGTCGACCGAAACGAAGACATCTTTTTTGACATGGGCTTCAATCTGGGAAACAACGAGAATCAATTCAGCGATCAGCCTGCATTAAATAACCACTATGACATTGTGTTCAGGTGTGACCAAGTACCTCACCCGTCCGCTTAAATGAATAACGTGGTCTAGATACCATATGCCTACACCAGATACCTACCGTATCGTCGGTGTTCTGGTATGGCCCTCTAGGCAAGTCATTCTGCTGACAGTATTCTTCAGTGAGAGCTCTAAAACATCTCTAGCATTGACGGTTCCCCAGCAGACGAACCAAATTGCGACTCCGAGAATGCTGGGTCCCTAATTCTAAATGAAGAAAATGATCAGAGGGTCCGGTATACCTATAGGGTCACCTGGGACGTGCGTTATCTAGTTCTCTTGTTTTCACCTGTAGCTGACCGGTGAATCTCAGCAATCTGACACTCCATGGGTATGTGGGTACGTACAACCTTCGACGTTTTGATTTCACGATTCGTTGTCGCAGGCAACAAGATGGGATAACTACCTGCACATCTTCGACCCCCGAATCCATTGGTTCAGTCTGATCAATTCTATAGTCATTGTCGTTTTCCTATGTGTTATGGTCGGGATGATTCTTCTCCGAACCGTATCGCGTGACGTATGTTTCTCTTGCCTTTGCTCTATTGTAATTAATCTATCTCCTCTAGATTTCGCGGTATAATTCAATTGATGCTAGCGTATGAATACGTCCTGTCCATCGACTTTCCAATACACTCAACACCCATAATAGGAGGATGTACAAGAAGATTGGGGTTGGAAGCTTGTCCACGGAGAAGTCTTTCGCACTCCAGCTAAGCCGATGGTGTTATCCATCATGGTCGGCAATGGTTCTCAGCTTATTGCCATGGTTGGAACCACACTTGGCGAGTACTGAGCCATACTCTCTATCTAAGAGTTTAATTAATGAATGTACAGTCTTTGCTCTTTTGGGATTCCTTTCACCTTCTAACCGTGGCTCCCTTGCCACTGTCATGATAGTTTGCTGGTCATTCTTCGGATGGTTGGTCACCTATATTTGAAATCTGATACAAGGCTGATGAACACAACGCAAAGTATTGGGGGTTACTGCTCGAGCCGAACGTATGCTTCACTTGGAGGGACAAACAAAAAGAAGAATGCATTTCTTACAGCCACAGTGTTCCCGACGTAAGCTTGGCAGCGTGATACGCGCATTCCTGGAGTCAGATACCCATAATATTGACTTGCTCCTCTGATTACAGTGGCATTTTCGCCATTATCTTCGTTCTCAACTTCTTCCTTGTCACCGCTGGCTCGTCTGGAGCTGTTCCTTTCGGTGAGCTCCGGCATTATTTTGCCCAATGGAATCTGACCCCAACTACCCCAAGGAACTATGCTCCTGATAATCCTTCTGTGGTTCGGTATCTCTGCCCCTCTTTCTGCCATTGGTGCCTATTTTGGTTCCAAGCACGGTGTACGTGTCTGTCAATCGGCATTATAGCATCAAGATCATACTGACCATTAATATTCAGTCATTCATTCATCCTGTCCGTGTCAATCCTATCCCACGCCAAATTCCACCAAGTCCAAAATACCTCAGACCCTGGGTGCGTATTTCGATTCTATACGGTACGGCCTCCCGATATGTGCCTTTCCTAACGACCAAACAGGTGGCGGCTATCTTGAGTGGCATCCTACCGTTTGGTGCGTTTTTACCACCGACTTCATGATACTCCTGACTTGGCTCCTGATATTGGGATCGGAAGGCGCCGCATTTGTAGAATTGTATTTTGTTCTTTCGAGCCTTTTTGCATCAAGAGCGTACTATGCATTTGGATTCCTCGCCCTCACAGCTGGCATTGTCTCACTTACGACAGCCACTGTGACAATTTTGTTCACATATTTCTGCCTTTGTGCTGAAGAGTATAGGTATGCTTATACCCTCACCGTCTCTGCAGGTATCTTCACCGCTCAACTTAACTCAATCATAGATGGCAATGGCGTGCATTCTTTACTGGCGGAGGCAGTGCATTTTGGTTACTTGCCTACGGCCTTTTCTACTGGGCATCTCGTATGTCATTAGGTTCCTTTTCGAGTGTGCTACTCTATCTCGGCTATCTCTGCCTCCTTGTTTTGATGGATTTCCTTGTGACTGGGACGATCGGTTTCCTCGCATCATATTGGGCTGTGCGCAGACTATACAGTTCAATCCGTATCGATTAACAGAGCATGATAGCAATGTACTAGAATAGATTGAGTAGCCCGAGGAACATGTTCCACATCACTTGAAGTCTTGACTGTTGGGAAGCTTCTAGTTGGCTACTATTACTAATAATTTTCCTTTCCCTGCTCGGAGGATGGCTATACGCTTGTCGATAAGGTCTGGCACTGGAACAGTATACTGTGCTTCCGTGACCACCTGATTGTTGAGATAAAGTCCACGAGATGCGACGAGATTTTTTGCAGCCGCTGGAAACGGAAGTGAGAACCAAGCTGAGATCCAGGATCGAGGGTAGACGCACAATTAGAAGCAATCAGACCATACTTTGCGGCAAGCTTGGTCACTGGGGTTTCTTGAATTTCTTGGAGATCCAACATCACAAGGCGAGGATCTCCATCCAGAGCAGATTTTACATTTTCAGCTCGAAGTCCCTCATAGTCAGATCCAAAGAACATTTGAGTCAAAGTTTCTGCACGAACAAGACCGTCCCCTTATGATTGACGGAGACAAAAATTTGGGGGGTCATTGAGATGATCGATCCCTGGAGCATCAGAGATGACATACGTTGATGAACAAGCTCAGTAACCTCTGAGGCTAACCGCCTCTGAGCAATGCGCTTTTCAGGAGAAACCTGGGATGTCACCAGTCAACCACTCCATTTCGACGCCTGTGCTTTGCGTGTACCTGATGGTTCTGGATGATAGCAGTGATGGCAGCTCTTGGGAGAAGAGTGAATAATTTGAGGTATTTTTCGACGTCGTCATCAGTAACCTTCAAGAAGTACTGATACAAGGTGACATCAATCATGAGGTATGTTCTTTGTCCAAGAACGTACCTGATAGAAGTCAAAGATACTAGTTAATTTGGGATCCAGCCACACAGCGTTGCCTGCACTCTTCCCGAACTTTTCACCTGTGGAGGTGGTAAGCAATGGCGTTGTCAAGCCAAAAGTAGAGGTCTCGAGGCCAGATGATTGACGTCCAATTAACTCAAGACCAGCTAGCATGTTTCCCCATTGGTCAGATCCCCCAACTTGGATATTACAGCTATGATATTTATATAGATGATAGAAATCATAAGCTTGAAGGAGTTGATAGGTGAACTCAGTGAAGGATAATCCTTGCTGGGACTCTAACCGAACCCGAACACTAAGATAAAAGGGTAAGAAGATGTGTTAAAGGAGATGATACGACAACACACCTCTCTCGACTGAGCATAGCATTGATCCGAACATGTTTTCCCACTTCACGAAGAAAGTCGAGCATAGTGAACTTATCGTGCCACATAAGGTTGCTCAGGATGCTGGGACTTTGCAAGGACAACGCTGGGGAGTCGATGTGTTCTAATCTACTCCGAGCATAGGCTGATGCACGTTCGAAAAAGAGTTCAATGCCCTTTGCGATTGATACGGCATTATCCTCAACTTGTTGAATATTGGCCTGTGAGCGCTCAGTCGATCGTCCAGAGGGATCACCAACTTGACCTGTTGCTGCGCCTATCTGCAAGGAATTAGTATGTGCACATCCTGATTGAGGTACGATCACACCAGGGAAATAATCCGATGTCCTCGAATCTGGAAATGCAACAAAGTCATAAATGGAAGCAAGTGACCGATGTGGAGGGAGGAAGCGGTGGGGTCCACGCCAGAATATACGGTTTGAGGCTTCGATTGCAGCACTTGCCTCAAGGTCTCTGGCCTATTATTTATTCAGTCTGGATGTCCTCGGTCCTAGTGTAGTACAATTACCTTGTGACATTTTGAATGAGGCCACGATATTCGAGTTCATCTAAGAGGGAGACATTGTGAAAGAGGTGGCATGTGAATAATTGATGGCACTGTCGAGGAGGCACGCGTGTAAAATGCCGAGCAGAGGAAGACAACATCGCGCGCGTGAAGTTTCCTTCTGATCACATGAGTGATCACGTTGTAACCTGAACGGAGATAGCCGAATACTGTAACAGTTTTCGTAAATAAGGTTGATGTGACGCGGTAGGCGACAGAGTCCCTCAACACACACCGCAAATAATGGGCTGTATGTTGTCTGCTTCCCTAATTCCGATGTCGCTGCTGACATCGCCATGAATAGCCAACAAACCTCGTGGACTTCAGGCCGCTCGTAAGCTTCGCAACTCTCGTCGTGAGAACCGTTGGGTTCGTTCTTCAGGGCAATATCTTCCAATGATGTCTGACATCTCGACTATCCTTCTAGGCAGATAAAAGCTACAAGAAACGTACTTTGGGGAACACTTACAAAACATCGCCTACCGGAGGTTCTTCTCATGCAAAAGGCATCGTTCTTGAGAAAGTTGGTGTTGAAGCCAAACAACCTAATTCTGCCATCCGCAAGTGTGTGCGTGTACAGCTTATCAAGAACGGAAAGAAGGTCACCGCTTTTGTTCCTGTAAGCAACTCAAGTTGTCCATGTCCGTGGTACTGACATCGGGAAAGAATGATGGTTGTTTGAACTTTGTGGACGAGAACGATGAGGTCCTCATTTCTGGTTTCGGTCGCAGTGGCAAAGCTAAGGGTGATATTCCCGGAGTACGCTTTAAGGTTGTGAAAGTATCTGGTGTTGGCCTTCTTGCCTTGTGGAAGGAAAAGAAGGTATGATGTATACATTCTTCTTGCTCCACCATATCCTCTGACTCGCCTCCACAGGAAAAACCCAGATCATGATCGCTTATCGTATATCTCCTTTCCTCTGTCTACTTTCATCAACACGATATGATATTTCATGATCATGCTGTATTGTTTGCCACGCCACATGAGAATCCAGTTCACAGAGACTGTATCTCGTTCGTGAGAGTATGATTACCCTTAGCATCTAATGGCTTCCCTATCAAACTACTCCCTCAAAAAGTATATTCTCATGTCGGCTATTCTATCCCCAAAACAACGTGTACCTCCATTTCCATCCCGCGTCAAGGTGATGACTAACAGTGTGCCCAAGAGAACTTATGCTCTTGTTCTTGCAGGATTAGACCCCGACTATTTGAACAAGCTTCTTGAACGACCACCTCTACCTATTCCCAATAAGCGCTCGCAAGGACCGGAACATGAGCTTGGTGTAACTCCTCAACTTCCACCCCGTCGCAGAATCCCGCCAAAACCACCAGCTCCAATACAGTCTGATCATCATCATGTATCAAACAAGTATCTCCACCAATCATCTGAATTAAGCTATAATATCCAGAGTGACACAGGCAAAGGACTATACCATACCCCTGGGTGTGATAACAATACAGCCAGAGAAGTCCTGGGCGTTGCCAGTGGAATTTTTTCAGCAGGAACATGCATCAAGTGTCATGATTTTTCAACAGTCGATGCACATGCCACGCGATTTCCGCGACAATATGTCAGTTCCCTGGATGAACTGGCACATAATCTCACCGGATCATTCATATATGAAACAGAGAAGGCACGGGCGATTTTCACTTGGCTGCACCATAATATATGGTATGATACACAGTCCTTCTTCACCGGAACCGTCAGACCTGCTACCCCAAGCTCGACCTTATCATCTGGCTTGGCTGTTTGCGACGGTTATTCGGGACTTTTTGTAGATCTTGCTGGGAAAGCTGGATTGCAGGTGTACAGGGTGGATGGCCACGGCAAAGGTTTCGGCTACCGAGACCTTGTTCCCGCGGAGCCTATCCCGTAGATGAGCACCAATCACGCTTGGAATTGCATCCTTATGGATGGTGAATGGCACCTGATAGATGCTACCTGGGGTGCTGGTGTACTCAACGGCTCAACTTACGAGCAGCGTTTCGACCCATCTTGGTTTACTTCTACTCCCAAGGAGTTTGCGAGACGCCATTTCCCTTCCAACCCCACTTTTCAATTAATAGCTGATGAAGACGGAGGTCCATCGATATGGGAAGACTATATCTCGGCTCCACCGGGCCCTGTCATTTTCAATGATTTTCATCGGCTGGGATTCTTGATTGACCTTCTCCAGCCAGCATCAAATGTTATTGGAAAAGGACAGACAGTGACGTTCACCTTGTTTAAGCGTTGTGAACATATGACGAACAGTGAGGGCGACAACTACATCTATGTCCTTCTGGTTCCCGGACACAAGCCTATACCCCTACATCCCAATGCAGAGGGTGGTTGGAGTTTGACTTATTCGGTGATGAATGACATCGAGTTATCTCTGATGTTTATCGCAACAATAGACGGACGGGACGCAAAAGGGATTGGACTCCGAGGGTTCGAAAATGCCTTGGACCGGAAAGCCATGTCTTTCGGAGGATTAGCAAAATGGACGGTTGTTGAAGGGTCTAGGAATAGAATGACAGGTTTATATTAGATATCCATATGGTAGCTCGACGGACCGAGACTGCGTCGGCATACATAGCGAAGTACTTCACATAAAGTGTAGAGCCATACATCCCGCAACCGGATGACCCACTGGCTCGCAATTTTGTAGCCGCTCTAAACCGTGACTATACCAAGGTAGCACTGAAGGTCTGAAAATAATTCCAGCTGCTCTTGCACTGTAAGATCGCTAACGATGATTTGAAGTATCGAACCAACAGTAACATGGTGTGTCCGGATGAGGCTGCTATAATATACATGGGTAAACACACCCATAAGGAATCTACACGGTCTGTTAGATCCCGTTTCATTATTAGGCAGGGAAAATCACTCACTGACAATCCATCCGATCAGTCATCCCACCGTGGCCGGGGATACTTTGACCAAAATCCTTAATGTTGAAAGCACGTTTGAAACCAGATGCAAAGAAACCTCCAAAGGGAGCAACAAGAGAAGCGAAGCACGCCATTAACAATAAGTGTAGATGATAAGGGGTATATGAGATGGAAGAAATTGATCGATTAAACTTCTGACATAAATCAGATACTCATCGCGGAGATGGATTGAGAGACACACCACAATCGTAAGGATCGAGGAGAACGGTCGCGACAACGGCATCTCCTGCCAGACAAAGACTGGGTTAGGTTTACAGTGGATGGAGCTCCAGGCGCTCACGCCTAAATCATGGACAGGGCAAATCATATAGTTGAAGCGCATGAAAAAGCCACCCCAGCAAAGTGCGAAAACTACGGTGCTGAAGAAAGCACCAACGAAGCCTTCCACCGTCTTCTTCGGCGACAATTTGATGAGAGGTGTACGCCCGAGAGTTATACCCCAAACGTAAGCAAAGACGTCGTTGCAAATGACAAGAGATGCAGGAACCCAGAACCAGATTAATCCCTCAAGGATGTTGTTCACAATGAAGTGACTTGAGAAATACAATTCAGACGATTGAGCTCTCTGAACAAAGGCTCTGAGCATACCTTGAGACGACAATCATGAGAAGGGTCATGTGGACCCAGCAAAACAATCCGAATTGCTGCTTCAGTGAACCCCGCTTCAACGACATAACGAAGCCCATGAAACCAATGATATAGAGGGTAAAGCTGATCATGCGATGATTTGTGACGAACGGTACCAGATGCGCGTCCGCAAATACAACATGCTGAGAATACGTTCAGTGAGAGTGTGCAGGTAAAATAGATAACATACCTTAAAGTAATGAATGATGCTTTCCCCGTAAAGAAAATAATTAGTGACCGCAAAGAAATACCAGTTCAGGGTTTTGCTCCAAGGATCTCTGGCTTTGACAGTGCCTCGATCATGAGGGTCACTTTCTGTCGTTGCAAGGGAAAAGAGAGCTGTGACTTCGCGATATACAAGAGTCTGGCATGCTATAACGAGGAGGACCATATATACATGCCCCAAAAGTAATAGTCCTTTCCGAAAAGACATCATATTCTCAGTCAGACGTAGAAAGACTGAAAAGCCTACCAATAAATCCCCCAATCATAATCAGTGTCCATACCGTTCGTTGGAACAGATTCTGTCGTTTCTTCCTTTTCTCAGCCTCTGCTGCAAAGTTTTCTGCATATTTTGGAGACGGAGTAGTGGAAAATTCTGCCCGAGATACAGGCTGCTCAATCGATTCTGTTGTTGACTGAGTCTTTTGGAATTCCTCTCGGGGATAAGTCGGGAGCGCAGGCACCTCAGGCTGAGAGACTGGAGGTGTTGGTACTACCGGTATTTCAGGTTCAGTTCCAACTTCCGATTTTGCTTCAGATTGTAGAGCAAACGACGTGTCTATAACATCCGGAGTTGACGAAGAGACAGCAACAGCTCGAATGGAGATTAAGTCCTTGTTCAAGGACTCAACGGATGAACCCTGAAGTTCTGCTCGTCGTTTTCGTGCCTCTGCGCGCTCCTTTTCCTTTTTTTCCTGTCGTGCTTGTCGCATAGCCTTCTTAAGAGCAGACTTCGACGGTTTGGCGGTCGCAGGTATGCTGTAAATGTTTTCAAAAAAATCGTAATGGAGTGTGTTGTCACGTCTAAAAATACCTGTCTGAAGGCTCCTCAGCAATTTCCTCCTCTGCCGTATCTTCTCCGGACTCGACATTGAGGGCAGAGAATGCAGTATGAGTGGCAAAAAGGTTACGAGGGTCAGTCTGCCTGGTCATAACAAACTTTGTGTCTGGTGACAGATTCAGAATACGAATACGTACGTAACACACGACCCCTATTTGCTTGAGGCACGCTAACACTACATCCACATGCAAGTTCTCGTCAAGAACTACGACGGTAGCTTCCCTCAGTTTGTGGTCCCATTGTACTCTCATTATCCTCTCTGTGCAATTGTATGTCAAAATTATATGGTACACTTAGCTCTTTGGGCATCTATGTCTGATTATATCCACATGCACCCTGTAAGTTCTAGTGCAGTCTTGGGAGCATAAAGACGACTGCTGGCAACCTCATTGCAGCTCGTGCTTCGGTTCTTTCCGACGGCTCAAGTATCTGCTAGCAACAACCGGGAGTGCGTGGTCATTGACAGTGTCTGCCATACTGAATTGAGCATATCTGTTTTTGACGAGATCAAATTCCTTGTACTGCAGTTGATTTTGATTTGGGAGGCAAAAAGGTGGATTTCGGATAACAGGTCACCTGTGCGATTGATACCTCACAAGGTAGCTCAAAAATCAATGGCTACTTTTCAAAACGAGAGTACGATAACTCCTCGATGATCATTCATCGAGGGACAATTAGTAGAGTCGCCCAACTCGGGCGGCTCAATAAATAGTAGCCTCTATAAACAAGACGAACACCAATTCAGAATTTCCAGTCCGGCTCAACTTCCATAGCCCAAGGGACTAGGAAAATTGTATCAGTTCTTCGAGCCCGAGAGAAAAATATAGCGACACAGCGACCTACATTTAGAAATCAATGTTTTTGAGAAAATTTTCTCAATGGGAACAGTATGTATTTGACACCACGCAGCAGTGATCCTATCAACTCATGAATAAACACCCAATCTTTGGAAACAAGACGTACCGAGGGTCCAGATAATTAATTTTACTGGATTTGTTTATATGGTGTGATATCATGTTCACGGACAACTCACCTGGTCCCCAACGCAATCTCCTTGGTTTCATCTCGATCGATTATCTGCAGCCTAGAGGCCTGGATTCTCTCAGTGAGCTTGTCGATCATCTCCTCTATCTTCTCAGTTGATTTTTCGCGTTTGAGTGTCGCCTTCTTAGTACGACGTTCTTCAGCAAGCCTTTTGAAATTCTCTTTGATGGTATCTATACGCTCTTGGAGGACGCTCTCATTATGAGGTTGTTTGCCCTCCTCGGAGAATTTCTCGTTATCTCGGACAAACTTCTTCTCAGCCTTTTCAATTTCCTTCTCTTGTAGCTGGTTCTCATGCTCCACGACCCACTCATCCTCAAGATCAGACTCATCCTCTGTATACTTCTCATTCCTCTTGAATTTGGAGTCAAGAGTAAACAAAGCGTGACGAAGCTTCATGCGGTCGTACTTCAATGCGCGATGCTAGATTAGTCCAGAATGAGCACAAGCAATGATGACAATGAAAAAAGTGAACTTTGTTCCGCATCCGTTCCATCGACTGATCATGCGTTTTGGGAGCGGTCCTCTGATGGTTACACAAGATAGCAACTTCACGATTAGCCTTGTTGTAGGAGTTCAGCTTCTCCTGAAGTGTTGCATCGGAAAGATGTTGCTCGTCAAGTAGGCGCTGGAATGTAATTGAAGCATTGAAAGTACGGAACACTTTCGCAGTCAGACCCTTCATCTCATTGTTGAGATGCTTATTCAGGGAACTCGTCTAGGGACAGCGTCAGCACACGCTCCATGTGACTCAGGGACAAAACATTCTTACATTCACTCGGTCAAATAGATTATCCTCGTCATTCTTGTTTTCCTTAAAGATTCGAATGTTCTTAAACACTTGGGGTTCAACCTGAACCGAGTTGTAATACCGGATAGAGTCTTTACCCAAAAAATCGAAGGTGATATTATCTGGTGCCTCTAACGTCACATGTTCACAGCGGAGTGAACAACAACCCACGGTGTCGGCCTCATCCTCGCCCTTCTCATTCCCAGCACGAAGAGCTAACTTGTCGATGAAGTACATAGCAGTTGCGCGCTGTCGGTCTGCCATAATTTTGGACTTGAGGTCGATTTGGTAATTAAGACGAATACGGTCAACATGGTTCTAAAACTAGGTTCAGAACATTCTAGTTAGCGTGTTCGGCGACACAAGCATACCTTGAGTTCACGCGCCTTCTCAAATTTTTGCATGTCACTTTGTCCCTTCAACGAACTACCCGCGGCGAGGAAAACGTACTTGTGGTTTCCATTGATGTTCTCAGTCCAATTTGCTAGCCAAGTCACAGTGTTGTCATGCTGAATGGCCTTCCATTTTCCAGGAACGTTTGGAACGGGTATTGGCGCATCCTTTCCAATGTTGAGGGTGATATCTTCGGGCCTGACTCGGAGCTTTCACATCGGTCAGCCTATAGCCACGAGACCTAGAGGTAAAGCTAACCTTGAGTGCACCTTTCTTGGGGTGCTCGCCGCGTCCGCGGAAGAGACCTGGAGGCTCGACTCGGAAATTGCCAACTTTCTCTTTGCGACCATCCAAGAGACAGTAAGTGTACTTGGCTTCCATTTCCTCCTTTACCTTCTTGGCTGCTTTTTTCTCTTCTGATGTCATAGCCTTTTTCTTTGCCTTTTCTGATTCAAAGTATTCAAACATTGGGCGGAAATCACAGGAGCCAAAGTTGAGTATATTGACACTATTCCGCTGAGGGTAGATTGAGTAGGTGAAGTTGAATGAAATCAGAAATACGCACCGGAGGATACTCTTTCATGACCTTCTTCCAGTCATCAAAAAAATTCTTGTTGAAAGTCGCATCCTGAGCATGTTCGGTCTCAAGCATTGCAGCATAGAAGCCAGCGACTTCCTCAGCTTCGGGTGAAAGATCAACAGGTTTTCCTGAGACGCTCAGACACAGGACAAGTATCAAGGAGCTGAAAAACTTACCATTATACTTCATTTTCACACCAGGTGGCAGAGGCTCATATGGCGGAGGAAAAATAACACCAAAGTGTTCAAGTGTTGTCCATTTGGATGATCCATCGCCATTCGGATCCTGCTCCCACCACTTGAAGACAATTTCTTCTTCTTCCTCCTTCTTTGCTCTTCCTTTTACGGGGGAACTTGCTAAATCCTCTTCCTTCTTTGCCCTTCCCCGCTTCTTGGGTTTCTGTACGTCTGATCCTGACGGCTCTTCCTGGACGACACCACGGCCTCTCGCAGCCGCTTTCTTAGCGGTAGGCTTGTCATCTTCCAACTCTTCGTCTGTGGGACGCTTAACCTTGATTTTGCCTGCTTTTCGTGGCATTTTCTTGCTCAGAATAGGTTTATCCTCTTCACCAGAGGTATAGACAGACATATCTAGGGCCTGCTTTACCTTCTTTTTAGGAGGCCTTTTATCTTCGCACTCCTTGCTCGGCGCACCCTTGCCATTTTGCTGCTTGGACCTGGTGGGCTTGGCAGGTGAGGAAGCAAGGGGGATATCATCATCGCTAGAAGAGGATTCGGCTATTAGAGCCTGTTTCCTTTTTCGAGAAACCTTTCCAGGCTTGCGTGAGGCCTGGGACGTCAACATGCAAAAGATCAAATTCAAAATGAACTGAGCAAAGGTGATATGACTATAACTTACTAGGGGCTCATCATTGCTCTCACTCAGTTCGTAGTCCTCTTCTTCCTTGACGTGTCCATTCGTCCTGGACCCATTCGCATGGTTCATTCCAATAACTGAGGACCTGGCTGCAAGCGGCCGGTCATCGTCCGAGAATACGGCAGAGTCTGCAGACATGCTTGGTCTTTAGCACAAGAAAAGCTAGAGTCGAGTATAACGAGATGTGATTGTGCGCTGACGGTTGGCCAGCAACACTAAGTCCCGAGAACCGGCCCTAACTTGGCAGGTCACGCCTCTGCCTTGGTTGTAGGTGAACCATTCTCATTCAACAGCAGCCTAGTGCCTCTGTAAGTCGAGCCGAGCTTTCTTCGTTCCTCTGAAGCTCACCTCAGCTATCTTGTGTTACAGCTTCTTGATGTCAAACCTCCCGCTCTTCAGAGACCCATGGGCGAAACGAGACGCTTGGCGCCACCATCCTGTCTTTCAAAAGAGCGTGATGTTCCGAAACCTCTTCCCTGGCTTTGGCATTGCTGTCGTTGCATTCTCGGCATATGTCCTTGCAGACAATTTCATCTTCAATCCGGGTCACAGCGAACACCACTAGTGTGAGCCCGTCATCTCATACTCGACACTTGATGGCTGAATGACACTCCAACGCTAAGGCTGTTGCCCGATTGTTCCGATTGGACCGTAGTATAAACAGTTTATTCGATTGGTATCGCGGCCATTGAACTTTGATTGTCCTCGTCATGTACGAAATGTCAGGTCTTACTGGGCAGAAGAGATCTATTCCGGTAGCCGCTCTTGAAAGCCTCTCAACGCACTTTGAGATGAGAAACTAATCATGCACCAATTCAGGCCAAATTTTTGTAGTCTACACAGGCATAGGTAGGGGTATATGATGCAATTTAGCACCATGACAGTCCATATTTTACCACGTTCAAACTTCTGTGAACCACGAGCCATTTTCTTATTCAAACTTTAGTGCAATTCTTGGATTCAAAAGACCGCAGCTGATTATTTTCTCTTCGGCTCCACCCTTTTCGATGGAAGCGATGGCCATATCCCGATTCATATCTAATTGGTATTCGTCCTAGATTTTTGACGTGTAATCAGAACAAATCATTTAGAGACTTCGTCCAGATAGGAAAATGCGTGCACACCCGGATTCGAAGCGAGTCGGATTAGACAAATTGGGATAGATGCTTTAGAGCCCTTATTGCATCTTTCCAAAAAGTGAAGGGAGGCGAACTCTGGCAGAGATGGGAACATCGTCCAACTTAGGGCGTTGACAACATCGAACATTTAGGTTACCACATCTGGCAGTGGCGACGCCTCTCAGATTCTGGTCGACGGCACCTGGCAAACTGACGAAGGCTAGATAGTGGTATGTAAACGTGGCCCTGAGCGACCATAAGAAAGCATCCTGTACTGCTGCAGCCAAACCAGAAATCTGCTCGATTGGAACAAACCATCATCCCTTTCAGCAGTGCGTTTACTCCATTCAGCTTCAAACTTCTTCAGAGTTAATGCCCTTCAACCCTTCAGCATCAGGCGTTCCTTTCACTTCACCCATGTGGTCTATTTTTTCCCCACGGTTCTGTGGGGAGAGGTAAATAACCGCGGGAACATACCACTGCCCTACCTATCTATTAACTTCACACACACCATACTCCTTCGGCCATACTCCTCCTGCAGACACGCTCCTGACATTGGGCCTTATGCTTATTGAGGCCATCCGCGTCTTAGTTTGTTGTAGAATATAAATGCTGAAGGATTCAGCACGTTCCATAATAAAATATGTATAAATATTCTCAGATGTCGACGGCTGAGGGCTGAGGTTACTCTTCACTTAACTGGGGCTAGCAAAGTCGGAGGTGGTTATGGTTAGGGATCGGCCGGTTGGAGTGGTGGATGTGGATGTGGTCAGGAATCGGTTGGCCAGAGTCGTTGTGTTGGAGCCGGTTGTGGTAGATGATCGGTTGGCTGCGGATGACCATGGACGGTTGCTTAGAGTGCATTACATGTTACTGCCATTCCGTGTGCGCGTCAAAGTCTGCTAGCTGGCATTGCAGCTGGAGCCGGAATCGGTATCATTCGTGGCTTTTCTCTG
>Ga0153937_1000408_pt1 | contig 15853 bp, 13 predicted proteins | sample TSNY021MetaG_FD_104680 | JGI IMG/M metagenome (GOLD analysis project Ga0153937, IMG submission 104680) | Attine ant fungus gardens microbial communities from New York, USA - TSNY021 MetaG | ecosystem: Host-associated > Fungi > Mycelium > Unclassified | place: USA: New York, Robert Murphy County... | reverse complement strand
GAATCGAACCCCCGGCGGGTCGAAACACCGCAATGGCAACGACCCAGGTTACCACTACCCCATTAATGCCCCCTCTAAGATTGTTAAAATATAAAATATGATTGATAGAAAAATTGCGATCATCATACATTCTCTAGCGGAGCAACTTTTCTCTCAAAATCTCCCACCATCACAGATATAAATCCCAAGCACTACTACACATGTTTGAATCACTCCCATCTCATGCCAAATCTTCCGGTAGAGCTCCAATCCATTATTGTCAAATGTCTTTCAGACCCGGATGATTTTCACCGTCTTGCCCAAGTCTCTCGCGACTTCAACTTCCTTGCTGTGCGGGAACTGTGTTCCATTTATTGTTTAGATCTTCAAGATGGAACATTAACACTCGATGCTCAAATGTTCCGTGTTGTCCCAACGCTTGCAATTTCATTGCATATGTTTGGCGCGTCAATCCAAGTCCTGAACTGTGACTTGACCAATATTCAGGAGCAACCAGAACTACTAAAACAGGCATATTCTTTGCCAAAATTCATTTCTGCTCTTAGTTCTGTTCAAAAAGCCAATCTATTCTTCGACAATCATGGCACCATGGAATGGGAGGACACGATTATAGCAGTCTGCGATGTCTTGGTTGGAAGACAATGCTCTGACCTTAAGATCAAGACACTCGCTCGATCCACCATGCACCCTGGCCGGAGCAGTAAGCTGGCTGAACTTATGCAGGAATTCTCAGTCCCTGTTGCCGAGAGCCGGGAGATACCACCCTCAGTCAGGCAGTCCAATAACTTGGAAACATGTCGCCTCGAAACGCTTCCCACTTTTCTCCAACCAATCCTCGTCCTTCAGCTCAACGCTTCCCAGATTACTACTCTGACCTTTTGCTACATCTACAACTTCTCAGAATGGAATGACTTCATGGTCAATCTCGATCTACCCTTCCTCAAGAACTTTGCTGTCTCCCATTGCATCGTACCGGGGCAAACTTTCTCTAACTTCCTGAACCGCCACAGGAGAATCGTTTCACTAGAGTACTGCAACAACACTTACCTCCGTCATGATCCACCAGTGCTGCCCTCGGGCATTCTTCCCCACCTTCAGAGGCTCCACGCCTCTTCGGAATATCTTGTTTGCTACTCTCCTCCTCTAGACTCGTTCCCAGAGTTAGCCACTGTCGTCTTATCCGCAGATGACATGATTCGTGACTCCACAAGAGCGGTCATGGCGCTTCAGGCGCTTTTTCCCTGTGTCAATGACATTACGTTGTGCCTCGAATTTCCATATGTGCAATGTCTTGATAATTGGCTCCGCCAGAGTCTCCTTCGCTCTGCGAATGCAAGTCCGTTTGGAGAGACAGACCCGATCAAGAATCTCAGTTGTGTCAATTCGCTGAAATTGAATTCCAAGTTATTTCCATACGCATCGGATGGAGTCGCGTCGCTTTTGGTGAATTGGTTGTGCATGTTTCCCGCTTTGGCTCGGGTATTTATCACTCGCCCTTGTCTCCCTCCCAAGTTTACCAGGGATAGTTTTGAGGCGTTCGCCAAGTCCGTCCAAAGAGGGTCAGCCTCGATGAGGACTATCAGCGTTCAATCGGAAGATTTTAGTATCTGGACTTGGTGTTGCTAGGAGATTGTCATAGTGTCTCGAGAGTTTTTTTAGTGGTAATGGTATGACTATGCTTGAGACGCGTTGCATTGATTGTACTTTATTTCCGAATCACACTTTTGAAGTCATCTCTACTGGCTACACCGCCAAAAAACTATGATCCATCTATACAGAATTTCTCATTAGTCAAAAGATTATTGAAGCGATAGATCATGTCAAATTAAAAACCTAACAAGTGGCAATGCGATCACTAGATGCAGCAGGAAACCTGTGGTCAGCATCCACGCGTTCATCCTGATTTTGGTATCGGTTCTTTACTCCACCACTTGGAAAACTGTGGATATTCTTATGAGCTTCATGCTACTGGTATCACAGTATGAGAAACATCAGCCTAATTTTCGTGGAGCAGCCAATAATACTTCGGCTGTTTGATATTTTCTCCCTATACCTGATCTCATCAAACGATTCACTATGAGGTTTGGAAGCTTAATAGATTACTCAAGTGGATATAATAGCAATTCGGTTCATAGCATCCAGTTATCAGTGATGTGTACTACTTTCTTTCTTTCTAGAAGAACTCGGCAGCGGGGCGATCTAGAAGTCATTAGACGAGCGTGTGTCATTCAGCATAAGTTAACATAATCAGGTATGGATGATTCTCAAACCTGATCTTTACTCTTCATATGATGATATAAGACTTGGTCAGCGTGGATTTGGACATCAAACCTCCTCGCTCACGTTAGTGTGAGAGACTCACGTCAAGAGTGTTAGATCGTGGTCAGGTTAAGAAATTGTAACCCGCGGGTTCTCGTCAAGGATGTGAGACCTACCATCTTCTCTGTCGCCGAATCATGTTTGATGAATGTTTTGGAAGGTACTCAATAGTATCGAAGCAGCTTATTTATGCGCTGGTATAATTTTTGTAATCTCAACACCTAGTCTGACATGGCGACAAATACATTATAATTGTACACACCGGGCCAAGCTTCAAAGCGATATCCAATAGGAGCACATTCTGCTGTGACAATCCCATTTCTTAACATGACCACTTTTATTCCTCCACCGACCATCAAGGGAGAAGACACTTTCGTCATTCCTTTCCCAACGTCAACCTGTCGTACACCTGTCTTCGAGTCTGATGTGTGAATTCTGATGGTGGCGGGGGCGGTAGTGAAAAGAACGATCCACATCAGGTCATCAGTCTGTCAGGACCCTAAACGAACGTTCGAAAACAAAGCTCGTGAACGCACAAGTTGCCAGTTGTCGGGTCGCGGGACTTGTTCATTAGCAATAGCATCTTTCGGGTGAGGCCGAGCCCAAACACAGATTACATCTCGAATGATTTGAGGGTATGTGCCATCTTTAAATGCACGAGCAAAAAAGCTATTCAGCCGAAGCCAGGCTTCATGGGGATAACCGTCGACCCAAGCTTGAGAATTGGGCTGCGTACCCTAGAGCCACCATGTGAATATGACTGCTATTTTCATTCAAAGACTTTCCTTAATTGGGCCGATATAATGTGATTCGCCATAGTCTGTGTGGTCCCAGATGAATTTCATCAGTTCAAGAAATTGAGAGCACAACAAAGTAGTCTGGATACCATTCCAAGAAATGACTTGGACAAAGTTTATAGAATTTTGCATTTCAATTAATTGTTCCCATCGCCGGACGAAGAGCCAGTCATCCGCCCGATATATCCACTAGAAAATTTCTCAATAGAGGAATGGTGGTGATGGCCTCTGTGCGCACATTTTTATTCCAAGTATCTGGACCGTAATGCTAGTGTCAAGTTAGAATCAATTCACTGTGGATCAGGAGACGGCTCAGCACTCACGGTAAAAAACCACGGTGAAACGGCAGCCATGAGATACTGACCAGTCTCCAAAAGACGTAAGTAACGGGAGTCGGTTTCAAGCTGTATTTCTCGGTGAGAATGTGATGGGGTGAGGTGTATAGGCCAGCAGCCATTCCACTGGGGCCCAAGTCTCTCGTTAGGTATCGAGAATGATTATTCATCACAATACTGACATTGAAAACACCATCTATGGATTCAAGACAGTTACTTTGGGCAGGATCAGTGAAAAATGCTGGTACGAGATCAACCTGAGCGATAGCATGAGCAACAGGTACCGAAAGTTGCTGGAACGGTCTTACAGGAGAAACGACGGATAGTTCTTGTTTCAGATGAGACCATCCTTTATCCAAACAGTCTTTTCCGAAGTGACAGTTCTCTCCTGAAAAGGTGGATATAACGACTCTCCCGGAGCGTGGATGCCTGAATAATCGTGGGTGGCATGCAAGGGACGATAGATAGGAAACTAGATGGGTGGTGTCGGTTTCTGAGTGCCCTGGGATGGACCTAGGTGATAGCACTGAGAATGGGAAACATGTACAGAACATGGTAGGCCGAACATACGTCATATCAAAGCTCAGGAGGAGCTTGAATTCATTACTGTTCGACAAGCGTTCGGAAGCTTTGAAGCAGTCCAACACACGATCTTTTTGCCATTCCTCGACTCCTACATTCAGAACGAAACCATCTCTGGGAGTGACAAGCAGTTAACAGGCTCAGAAAAATACGTAAAAGTGACAACGCACAGCTCGTTTGCACTCGCAAGTTCTAGATCTTCAAGCCAGTCTTGTTCACTATATGGCTGTGCACATTCCTTTCTCAGATGAAATCCAGGATGTTCGAGGAGTATTCAACACACATATGTATTTCCAACTATGAAACTTGAAATTTCAGGTTCCGTTGCAATCTGGTTTCTGAAAGCCAATACATACTGAGCGAAAACAAACTTTTCTTGCGTTCTTATGCGACGTTTGTCCTGCTTTCCTACCCTAGATATAAAGAATCCCGATCCCATCGTAATGAAAGTCCGTAGGAAGCTTGTTAATGCGTCACTTTGTGAGAGAAGTCAGGAAGGACGTTGATTGAATATGCAAACAAAGATTAAATAAACAAAGACGAACATGATGCGACAGTAATTTCAGCAAACCACGGCTTGTGGCATCACAAAACAGGAGGCGAGGTGTCCGATTGAGTGCATTAATCAATCTTTCAGTGAGCATTCCCATGACATGGGTACACTTCTCTCTCAGAAATGACATAGTCCTGTTCTCAATCACATAATTACATGATATAGATAAGAGCACAAGGTAAGGAATGTAAAACCAAGTCAGAAGCAATCGACATTTAATTTATCGGGGTACCAATCGAGGTACATATTTATGAAGATCAGTTCTCTAAGATCTAAAAATGAGGGTTGACGAGCAGGAGGGTCAATCATGCTTAAGTCTTCTACGAGATTCATGAGACTCTGAAGCCATCAACATATAAGTGATTTTCCCAACGGTACGCACTCAGTACCACAACCAAGGAGCATTCCCTTCCCCATATCCAGGACATCTGCTAACCACCTTGCCAAATTCAAATTCACCATGATGCTCTGATCCCCCTTGGACCTTAATTTCCACTGTTCTTATCTCTCGAATAAGGATGGTATGATCCTGGATAAGGTTGACCTGATCGAGAATGCGCATGCGATTGCTCCGGTTCAGGTGCTCCCAGCGAGGTCGACAAGGAAAAAGGTCTTGAGGCCCCTGGTCGGGGAACGTGAGATGGCATCATAGAGCTGCCAGGAGGAAACGTCGGAGGATAGGCATATTGATAGCCAGGACCTATTGTTGGCGATTGATTATACCTTGTCGGTTGTCCAGAATGGATTGTCGGGTTCATCGCCTGTCTTGATCTCCAACGATTCTTCTTCCACCTGATCTCTCCTGCCGCATTCTGTAGTTGTACCACTGATTCGTTGTCCTTCATCCACTGATTTTCTTCCTTAAACCAAGTCTTAGAAGCCAGACTGTCGACGAATTCTTTGACATTCAATATTTTTGGTAGAGCATCCGCTGGCCACTGTAAGGTGTTTGGACCATGTTTTCGTTCTTCCCTCCCACTGACCCTCTGGAATTGGATAAGTAAAACAGTTTCGTTGAGGAAAGGTCTCTGGGATCTGCCTTTGCCAGACGTCACCATCTTGAACCCATATAAATGGATGGAACGATGTTAATATTTCAGAAACGCACCTGGACAGCCATCTTATTCTTCTCCTCGATGATATCATGTATCTTTACCTGTGTGGTAGGACAATCAGTCGATATCCAATCCTATTGTTGGAAAGATGCCTATAGGCCTTGAGACGAGTGACTTACATTCCAATCGACAAACATGTCCGTGATGCTATCCAAATACCGAAAATACTGGTCGTAATTCACAACGGGCCGCTGTAGGCTTGAGGGCAGAGTCGTATGCACAAGTTTGGGATCGAAAACTTCGGTGATCGCGTCAAAGTCCATAGCATTCATAGCAGATGTATATTTAAAAAGGGCAGTCAGGTACGGAGATTGTTCCCTAGGTGCGATATATCCCTCATTCTCTGGTTCAAAGCCGCGTTGGACACGGGGCCCGGGGTGCGATGGGTTCATGCAGATGAAGGAGGGAGAGGCGTAAGGGAGAGGAAGGAAGTGGAAAGGGCTAGACGCTTTTTAAAGGCTGTCATTGATAGGTCATTGTCACGATCTTTATCGATCGAGCCATGTGGGGATACGAGAACCAATGGCAGCACAGTCCAGTGATGATGTCATGGCACGTGGTTTGAATTTCAAATAACATACACTTTCTCTTCTTTTAGCTTATAGTCCTCCAGTTCTTTGAAATAGTCCCGAATAGCTTCTCGCCTGCTGTCCATCTACAGTTGATCAGCGGACACTACTATTTAATTTTGAGAGCACATACCTCTATTGCACTAGGTTTCTCACATTTGCTAGCTTTATGGGACTTACGCTGCCGTTTCTCCCGGCATGGTTCAGTTTCCCCGGGTACATGCCTCTTCCGGCGCTTTAGAAGCCGATCTAGTAGTTTTCGAGTCGGTTCTGCAGGATCGCTTGGTGTATTGCTCTTGTTTATCCTCCCTCTCTTGGCCCTGGCTTTTCTCTGGTGGGGGACTGGTCGCTGCGCTTTCGTTCTTGAACGAAGCACACGACGAGGGAGACTTTCGATAGCCCCAATATCTTTGTTTCCATCAGAGCAAATTCCCACATAGGAACTACTTCGGTTCTGAGAAATAGTTCGAGTCTCACGGGTTTTCAGAGGCGAGGGAGAGCTCGGCAAAGACTCGGTATGCGGACTGAGTAGTATATTCTCCTTCTCTTTACCTTTGCCCTTGTCGGCAGTTGATCTCTGCTTCCGCTTGTGAGGTGTTTTTGGGGTGGCACAGGGTGATACAAACTCTCTTTCTGAGTCATTCAGTATGGCCGTGATATCTGGTTGAAAAAAAACAAGGGATGAAGCGGGAACTAGAACCAACCCTCCCGCTTCTCTTATCTCGGTGTAAGAGTTCTGTCGAGAACTTTGATCGCGTTGTGCTTTTAGTTCTTTCTCAACTGCAAAGAACCCGAATGGATCTGAATTTCGCGCCGGCTCCGGATCATCCGAAGCCAAAGGTATCTCTTCTTGTTCCACAGGGGCAACATCCTCCCAGATTTCAGGGTCTTGACGTGCTTTTGACGTGGGAAGGTCAAAAGACGCTGGGGAAGGAGGCGACGAAGGAGGCAGGGATGAAGGGAAAGATATTCGTGTGATAGGATTATGGACGGGATTAGGGGAGACAAGATAAGTTGAGGCTATCATGCCCACCCTATGCCTACCCTTCACTCGTCGTTCATCTGCACCAGAGAGCCGGTCTGGGTGAGAGGCCATAAGATCGGTGATATCCTGCAGTGGCTGTAGCTTTCGCTTCTCCCCTGTCAGGATCCCCTCCTGAACATGTTTTTTCTTGCCTTTCTCTTGACTGTTTTCATCCATATTCTGTTCTCGATCATCGCCGGATTCCTGATCATATTCACGATTCTCCTTCAACGATGAACCAGTATTTGTATTAACGTCGCTAAGTGAAGAATGACTTGTCTTGAGTCGACTCCAGTGCAGGCCCAGAGCTCGTATTGCAGATGCGTTGACATCACCCGCAGATGATGTTGCTGCTTGCCATTGCTGCCGTGTGATGTTCCGTGTCCGAGGCATTGCCCAAGGGTTCGATAATACAAAAATCTGATGCTGGTGTACCAAGAATGGCTTCAGAGACTAGACTGTTGCTATGTTTTCCAAGACGATCTATCCAAAACCAAAAAAAATTACCACAAAAGATGGAGTTGCTGAGTAGGCCGACCCCGCGTGGAAACGATAGTCAATCAACGTGTTATGTCATGTGATGTCCAAGTGTCTAACAACAAGTATCTAACATGCTCGAAGCAATATGAGTTGAGTAGCTAACCGAGTACAATAATCCCTTGTGGTCTAGACCTATGGAACAGCGATATGTAGCAACATGAAAAAATTTTCTATCCAAATAGGAATGTGCTTTATAGCAAATTTTGAAGATCTGGTTAGTGCGCGTGAGTAATAAGTAGAACATTAAACGGTTCCGTCCACTCGCTCAGCAAGATGCACCGAAACTACGAATAACACCATTAAGTTTGACATTGGTCTCTTCCCACTCGGCCTCCGGATCAGAGAGAGCAGTGATGGCACCACCAGCACCAACAGACCACTCTTCGTCACCGTTCCTCTTGGAGTCATGAAGAAAGACGCTGCGGATTGTAACAGACCAGTCACCACCTCCGCCAGCACACCAATAGCCGAAGACGCCAGAGTATGGTCCACGCTCAAAGCCCTCAATACATTGGAGGAGCTCGACAGAACGCTTCTTGGGAGCACCGGTCATGGAACCTGTGGGAAGTCAATCTGAGTCATTCGGATATGAGAATTGGGTCAAGACATACCAGGAGGCAAGCTGCGCCTCAAAACCTCCCATCCCAGACTGTCATTAACTTCAACAGGAGTATCCTCAGGAAGCGAACCCTCGATAACAGAAACAAGCTGCCAGACAGTCTTGTACTCTTCAACGCTACAAAACTTGGAGCATTCAACTCGCTCACCAACAGCGTTGTGCAAATCATGGCGGATCAAGTCAACAATCATCAAGTTCTCAGCAACTTCCTTTCTGCTTCCAGCTAGCATACTCTCGGCAACTTCACGAGTGATATGGGGCATCTTGCGGACGGTACCTTTGATGGGGCGAAGCTGGAAGACGGCACCAGGAGAACGAGAATAAGAGAGGAAACGTTCAGGAGAAGAAGACAGGAAAGTAGTAGGGTGGAGACGAAGGTAACCAGCATGGGGGGCAGGGTTGGCATTGCGGAGGATCTTGTAACGATTCCACGTGGAGACGACATTCTCTTTTGGAACAGTGATATGGGTAAGGCCAGTCAAACAAAGCTCATAAGAATTACCGGAGAAGAGGTAATCCTTGCAGCGGTCAATATCCTCGATGTACTTGGTGTGGCTCGGGAATTTGACGGTGGCAGAACCCTCGGGAGCAACAGGAGCCTCAATAGCACCCTTGGGAAGGGCAGCTACTTGTTTTGCAGTTTCATGTACCCAGGAGTTGTCACCAGGGAGGAGGGACTGGACCCAGACTTGGTTACTGTTAACATCAACAACGATAGAACGGTCTACCCACACGAGGGAGAAATCGGGGTGGTTAGTGGCATTGTGTCCCTCTTTCCTAGGCACACCAACATTGAGACTCTCAAAACCGGCCTCAAAGGTGAGATACCCGGCAAAGCCACCCCAGAAGGGAACAGTTTTGTCACCACCTTCTACTTTGCGAGATTCGCGGTACTCGTCGAGGTAGGTCCAGATAGTCTTTCCAGTGAGATCGTGACACTCTTTAAGAGCATCAGTGGTAACTTCAACGTAGTTATCATGAATGAAGTGGGTGAAATGGGAGGTGCTCTCATTTAAACAACCGAGCATGGAAAACCGACCAGGGCTTACGGCACTATCGAGGAAAATGAAACGTTTAGAGTCATCATTAGCACCGAGGAACTCAGCGAGAGTGAGAACGTTGAGATTAGGAATATTGATAGTGGTATAGGTGACCTTGCCAAGGGACTTATTGAAAGCGTGAGTGGAATAACGTTGAGAGATGCGTGGCCAGATATCAGAGCCAAGGAGTTCCAGAGCAACCTCAGGCTTGAAAGCGGAGCGGTTGGCCGCATTCCAGTCCTGGGCAAGCTTCCAAAAGTTCTGTAAAACCCTGAGACCTCCCTCATCGGTCAAGACGGACTCAGGATGGTATTGGACGGCCCAGAAGGGTTTGGAAGTATGGCAGACACCCATGCAAATGTGACCGTTATCTTCATCTTCAGACCAAGCCAACTCTTCGATGTCTCCGCCCTCCTTGAGGGTAATGTAGAGAGAATGATAACAGACGGCCTTGATATCAGGAAGCCCGGCAAAAATCTCCTTGCCGTTATGATGGACAACAGAGACCTGACCGTGTTTCACAGTCTTCAGGCGGTGTATTTGACCACCGTATTCAACACTCAAGCTCTGTTGTCCTAAGCAGACGCCAAAGATGGGAACTGTGTCGCCCTTGGCAACTTTCCAGAGGTCGCGGACGACACCGATATCGGATGGGATAGTTGGAGAACCCGGACCAGGACCAACAACAATTGCAGAAAATCTTCTAATGACTGGAAGAATCTGTTCAATTGTGTGAGAGTCATTCTTGATTACATGAAGGATGGAGTCTGGGACGGCCTTCTTGATCAATGCCGCAAGGCTGAAGAGCTCGTCAGAATGTGTTGTTGAAAACTGGGAGGACGCGACTTACTTGAATGCAAATGAACAATAAGAGTCAATCAAGAGAATATTGTGCTTTGTCGCGGTCATTTTTACAATTAAGTGGACTGTGTATGAGTAAGATGAAATTTGAGAAGGGATGATGAAATTGGCTGAGAGTAATTCTCGTGCATATTATACGAAAATTGTCCACTGTTTCTTCAGAGAACAATAATCCGGCGACTTTGCATTCACGATACGGGTAGTGTCGTAAACGACAGAGAGCACAGTGCAACTAGATCAACAGGCGTTGAAGTTCCTTGTCTTATCCCAAATTACCATCTTCCCACGATCAAAATCTTGATAAGATCATATCTCCATTTATAGGCTGCTTCTTTCTGCAATAATGCTACGGAACAAATAGTCTCTTTCAATCCCTGAGAAAAATGCCTTCTTAGGCCCTTTTTAATTATTATAAACTTTCAGGAGCTGGGGACGCTGGGCTGATGCTTACCTCTGTCAATCGCTTGCTCCCATTACCTGAGCGCTTCTTCTTCTTCAGAGTCATATAGATTTATTTCCCTCTGACATGAGTAATCATGTCTTCTCTGTTGTAATCTACTCCTCCTGGCATAATGCTAGCCATAATACTATGAATGATCATAGAATGTGAAGATTACTTCCTTTCAGGTGTCGTTTCACCTACAAAAGTCTTGATGCATTCGTCGATCTTTCAACTTACATTCATAAGACAAATATTCCGGCCCTTATCAACTTGTTAGTCATAAGCCACTGCACTTAGACATTTTTGACTGTGAATTGCAACTGTTACACTAGAAATTAAGCACATAATTAATGGTAATGAGGGAGTATGCCTTCGCAAATCTTAATTCCAGATTCAATTTCTTGCACGGACTCTGCTACCAAAAGTCATTCACCTCAGCATCAAATTCTACCTACATCACTATTCCTCAAAGTAGCTGCGACGAAGAATATTTTGGGCTTTTCCTATTCCATTGCGTCCATTGCTGAGTGCATTCTCCGTCTCCATGTTCGACGTCATTTATTGTTTCTTTCTTTGTTCTGTTAAAATTTCTCCTTAGCGACGTATGCAGAGGTATCCGAGACATCTGCATTTCCTGGTAAATAGATACATGTTCTTCTCGTATTTAAGGTGCTTCTCTGTAAGCCTAACGCCAGTCGTTTTCTGCCTGGCCTTATTCCGGCTTTATATTTAGAACTTGAGGACTTACCTGTGCATCTTCGCTGTAAAGCTGCAGCTGCAGCTATGGTGGGATAGCGGGTGCCAGCTTATCACTGTAGCCTCAATCAGAGATTGCTGGTGCTTTTTAATACACACTTAACGTTGTTGATAAAGAAATAGTTAGGTGACTACGGGACTAAATCACGTAGAAAATAACGACCTCAAGCCACCAATGAAGGCGTCGTCATATTTGAACAGAAAACATCTGATCGTGTCGGATATTCTGTTTTCAACAATACCTGTAGCCAACATAGTTAGCCTGGGATAGAACATTTTTTTCACAGTAGATACTCTGTATCAGAGACTCTGAAGTTGAGTAGAGATGTGAGGGCCATGTATTTCGGATTGTGATCGCGCCTTTGAGCAGAAGACCTGTGAGAAGCAGTACAGACAAGGGATCGAAAATGGGACGCAGGTGCAGCACTAGAGCACAACAGACCAATTCCTCGATGAAAAAAGAAGGTAAGATTTAAGTCGTAAATCAAGGGGCTACAGAGATGTTCGCCTCTAGTTTTACAAGGCTCTTGCTGGACCTCCCATACAGTCATAGATTGATGTCCCAGAGGCAAGTTGAGGCACGAAGCTGCTCCCAACTTCGTTACCGAGAGGGGTACTACCATCACCGAGTTTCGCCTACATAGAGTATATCAAGCAAGTTTTCAACTACGCAATCATTCCCAGCCAATCGATGAAACGTCAGCACTCCGTCAGGGGTTTGGACAATTGCACAGACCGATGCACAAACGGTATGGAATGAAATTTATCTCTACCTCAGAGCATCCAACGAGCGCCTTAGTAAGGAGACATAGTAACATGAATACCTTAATTGAAAAGAGTTTGATAGCTTTTGATTGAAGGCCTTATTCATCATCGCACGTTTCTAAGGACATCGAGTGGGTAAGCTATCCGTAAGAGGGAAGAATTGTGACGGTGTGCTAAAGAGGAGCGCTCAGGAGCAAGGGACGGCGCTAAGGACGTTTTGAATCTATTTTTAATCCTTTGTTTTTATCTCTTCCCCCATGTTCTTTATTATTGGTCTAGGGCTGTTCGACGAAAAAGATGTCACTATACGGGGCCTAGAAGTAATCATCATACGGAACCATCAGCTATGAACGCTAATCATCCTCAAGGCGATAAAAAACTCAAGCAGGGTCTACCTGGAAGCTTACACGAGCATCCTCATGGTCAAGAAGGAACGTCTGGTTGGTTTGATCCTTACACCTTCTCATCAGTGTCATCCATGACGCTGTACCCAAGGAAGCTTTCTACGGAAGATCCATAATACTTGCCGATCGTGACATGGTTGAGACCCGAAGTGACGAGATCCTTCAAAATGCTGACAAGGAGGACGTAGCGTTACTTGTCGTTGGTGATCCCTTCGGGTAAGCTGATTTCTATCTATCTCAATACTCATATAAACCAATAATAATTGATCTTCTTCTCCGTGTAATCAACACACACATATACCCGTTTTTTGCTTGGGCATTCCCATATCATTCCTACGTCATCACACGATCTCATTCAATCACTCAAATCAGTGCGACTACACATACAGACATAATTCTACGCGCGCGTTCTCTTGATATTCCTGTCCGCGTCATTCATAATGCTTCGATCATGAATGCTGTTGGCGCATGTGGTTTGCAGTTGTACAATTTTGGCCAGACCGTTTCTCTCGTGTTCTTCACGGAAAATTGGAAACCCGACAGCTTCTACGATAGGATCAAAGAAAACGCGGACCTTGGAATGCACACTCTTGTTCTCTTGGACATCAAAGTCAAAGAGCAAAGCGAGGAAAATTTAGCGCGGTCAGTTCTTGCATTCATATTTAGATTGGGGAACTTAATTATCATGCAGTGGGCGTAAAATCTATGAGCCACCAAGATACATGTCCATTCCTCTCGCTGTCTCACAGCTCATCGAGGTCGAAAAGTCTCGGGATTTAGGGACTCTGTCACCAGACAATACACTTGCAATTGCAGTCTCTCAAATTGGAGGAGGAAACGGTCATGAGCGCATCGTCGCGGGAACTCTTACCGAACTCTCACAACAGCCATCTGAGAAATTCGGTGAACCACTTCATAGTCTTGTCATTGCCGGAAAACGTCTTCATCACCTAGAGGTTGAGTATGCCGAAGATTTTTCTGTTAACAAAGAGAACTGGAGGAAAGTAGCTAAGGATGTATATGGCTGTGCTCTAAATTAGTGATTTGTCTGTTAAAGTAGCCGATCCTGATTGATTTAGCTAAGACGACATCGGGGAGGTCACTTCTACTGGCCAGTCAGATCTTATTATGATATGCTTGAGTACTTTCAATTGGTGAAGCAATTCCGACCAGATTTCAGTGTCATTTCTTTCGCTCAAGTGGAGTCCAATATCGGACTCTACTAGGTTTCTGATGCTTCAACTAGTGTATACGAAAAAAAAGATTGCTCGTATCCGCAAAAAAGTCAAACTGCTGCAAACGTTTCCAAGGAGTAAAATTAAAATCAAGGTGCGGCATGTCCAGGCCACCTGGGAAATCAATTAGCTGTAACCCATGGAGGGTACCAGAAGTCATACCTGGGGTAGAGAGAACATTCACGAACAGTATACCTGTTGGCAAGCCAAGCCAGAAATCGCTGATTGGCGATAGATCAGCTACAATGCAATGAACCGTGAGAAAGGGCACCGACCTCAACTCCAAGTCCGTATCCGCCGTGTTCTGTAGTTCCATACTTGCGCTGATCCGTATACCAGTAATAAGGAGTTGGATCAATTCCTTCTTTCTTGTAGGCCTCCAGCAGTGTCTGTTCATCTGAGATCCTCATGGATCCACCAACAATCTCACCGACATTGGGCATTAATAGGTCGCAACTCTCAGTAAAAGTCAAAGTATCCCCATCCTTCTTTGGCATCCTCTGCATGTAGAATGCCTTCAACTCCGCAGGAAAACCATATAAGAACACCGGTTTGCCAATTATATCAGTCATTTGACGTTCAGCAGCCTCAGCGATGTCATCGCCAATTTTATGTTCAACCATCTTGACTTGACCAGATTCATCTTTGATGGGGTTGCCTGCAGCATCCTCTTCTGAGTGTCTTATGCCGTGATTGTTGAGCCAGTCGATTGCTTCGACGTAGCTCAGGCGCATGAAAGGGCGGGATGGGGCTTCAAAGGAAGGATTGAGAGACTTGATGAGTCCGGCGGAAGTGGGGTTAGCGAGAAGGATGTCGACGGTTTTGCAGATCTAGAGTTGGTTGAGTAGTGTGTTGGAAATCAGCCGATTCAGAAGAGACATACGATTTCTTCGATGTGCGACATAAGATCGTAGAAGTCGATGAACGCCAACTCTGCTTCAAGGTGGGTGTACTCGCTCAAATGACGTCGTGTATGACTATGAAATTCAGAACAATCTACTTGTTAAAGGAAGCATGATACAGACCTATTTTCAGCGCGAAAGCTCTCTTGTACACAGAATACGTCGCCTAAGCTAGGTAAACACGTCTCGAGGTATAGCTGGGAGCTCTGAGTGAGAAAAGCTGGTTGACCGTAGTAATCCAGTTTAAATAGCGTAGCACCGCCTTCGACTTGAGTCTGAACAAGACATGGTGTTGTCACTTCGAGGAGATTTTCCAAGGTAAAGGCCTCACGGAAGGCGGAGAGGAGGTGAGAGCGAAGGCGGAGGACACCAGATGCATTTTCTCCGCGAAGGACTAGATGACGAAGATCAGCTTGGATGGAAGGATCAGATTTCTGTGATGTAAGAGTTGAGTCATTGGTAGGGTATCAAGGAACAATGGCGACGGTACCTCATTCAAACGATTTGTAAATGCGTCCTCTGCTGCTGGAGCGGCTCCAAGAACTCTCCAGTAGTCGACGATAAGTTCATGGCCATCTGGAGCCGATTTTCCGTCTGGTACCTGTTGCAATTTGCCCACTAATTCAACTGTCGACTCGATCGTGAGAGTTAGAGCTTCAAATGTTTGCGCCTGATAAACGGAGTCAGTGATTGAGAGACTGAACAGGATGAATTTACGAACTACACGACCGGAGAGAACAGATTGCAGGTAACCCGTGCCATCGCGAAGTACAATGAAGATTATTCCCTTTTGGTCTCGAAGACGGTGTACCCATCCGAAAACGCGTACACGCTGGTCACGGCGCTCAGTCAGTTGAGATATTTTGGCCTGGTAACAATAAAGATATCAGCAGATATAGGCAAAAGTTACGAATCACTTACTCTTAAAGCTTTCGGAAGCGTTTGATCTTCTTCAAGTATAATCCTCTTACTTTCTTCTAACAATTTCTCTCTTT
>Ga0153937_1000403_pt1 | contig 15996 bp, 9 predicted proteins | sample TSNY021MetaG_FD_104680 | JGI IMG/M metagenome (GOLD analysis project Ga0153937, IMG submission 104680) | Attine ant fungus gardens microbial communities from New York, USA - TSNY021 MetaG | ecosystem: Host-associated > Fungi > Mycelium > Unclassified | place: USA: New York, Robert Murphy County... | reverse complement strand
TTCATGGATTCATTGGATGAGGTTAATGTTATTTGGCCAGATGAATAGTAATAAGATATCAGATCTGCACTCACTGGATGCGCAGTTGCGCCACATCCAGACTTTGAGGACACTTTATCTTGAAGCCAATCCATGTCAGGAATCAGATATGGTAGGCTATCGACGGAAGATCATGTTGGCGCTGCCACAGTTAACCCAGATAGATGCCACGTAAGTCTAGAATCTGCTTAAATTTATAGCCAGTATCTCAACAACAGGTCCAGGTATGTACGAGTATCATAGGCTGAAGGTCAAACTTCAGTCAAGTTGAGTCGAACCTGGACGTTGGAAATCCATGAGTCGTTGGAGCGCGGGTTTGAAGAGTTTCTTTATCTTGAGGAAGAAGTTTTCGACTGACGCTACATTATGGGCTCCTTTATGTTATTCTATGGACTTGTTAACACTTGTATATATCAGAGCCGGGACCAACTCGTATCGAGACTCGCCTTCTCTATTCGAACTTACTCTCATTTCAGGATACACGTCTCTCCCGAGATCTTCAAATTATTATTCTGCGTTTTATGGGGATTATTGGCATTTGCTGGAAGTGTGACTGATTTGGATAGGTATGGTCGGCTCATCAATGCTTGATCTTCAGAGGTAAATTGCACTTCGAGAAAACACACCAGAACATTTTATGGTAGAGATACCCCATAAAAGTGGTCGACAGGTTGTAATATGGGGAAGGACGACGTTCGTACGCCGCTGTAAGGTCATGCTTTCACGCAGTACCATCCAATCGAAGTCTTGCCGAGTTGAAATATCATACAGCGCATAGGACTAGAATGCTGGGAGATGAATTTTTCGGGTTTTGATTCGTTTTTTTCAGTGGAGTTTTAATCATCAATCTGATGGCCTCATACTTAATTTCATAGCCATCACATTTTTTGGCGTCCCTGAGTATCGGTCGCATGTATTCCTGAATGGTAGAGTTCAAGACAATGAGTCTTTAACATCTTGATCAAGCTGTAATTATTGGCAAACGCGCGCAAGATCAACGCGGTCACATCGAAAATAGCGTGACAAGTTGTCTCCAATGTCCCATTCGTCAAAGCCAAAGGCGAAAGGAGTCAGCACAAGCTCATTTTTTGACCTCAAAGCTGAGCTCTCCAAACAGCAAGCAGAGTTCGCCAAGAATAAAGCCTCAGGTAAAAGTACACAGATCGTCGGCGGCGTCAAACGGCCAGACAAGGTGAGCCATCCTATTCCTTCTTACATCTGCATGCTATGGTCCTTATTAGAAAATTTCTAGAAGCCGACTATCTGGGCTCGTCAGAACAAAGGAGTCGATGGGCGTGCTTCAAGAGATATTCAGCTAGAAGAAATCAGCAAGCCGACCCTTGAATCGGCTCGTGCGGTATTAGAACGCAAGGCAAAGATCTACGACAAGCTCCGGCGAGGAAAATCAGGTGGTCTGAGTGATAAGCAATATGAAGCTCTACTTGTAGATGTGCGCTGTTTTTTTATGTCAAATTGTACCATTTCGTTTTAAACCTTGGCTCTAGTTTGACAGCAAACCTATCGATGCATTTGAATCAGACAGTGATGATGTGGATGAGTCTCTGTCCGTACCAAAACGACCAGAAGATGATGACGATCCTGTCATTGAGTATGAGGACGAATTTGGCCGCATAAGGACTGCTCGGCGATCCGAAGTACCCCGCGAGTTTCACCCTCGGCATGACGCTCAGGATGAAGACGAAGACGAGGACATTGTGATACACAATCCTGTCAATCATCTCCCAATCTATACACCATCAGAAGAGCGCATTGCAGAGATCTCCAAAGAATACGCTGAGGACACCAATCCACTCAATGTCCATTATGATGCCTCGAAAGAGGTCAGGGCAAAGGGGGCTGGTTTCTACCAGTTCTCTGCAGACGAGGAGACGCGAAAGAAGCAAATGGAGGAATTGAAGAATGTACGAGAGGAGACTGAGAAGACCAGAAAGGATTTGGGAGCAGTTGATATATTGCCTGGTGAATTGGAAGGGATGCGAGAAGGCCCAACGAAGAGTAGAGCCATGGAGAAAAGGAAGCGGGAGATCGAAGAGAGGAGGAGACTACTCGAGGAGAAGAAGAAGAAGCGTAAAATATCCCCTTCAGCAGATTCAGGGAATATAGCTCGCGTTCAGGCTGCTGAAACAAGCACGACTTCGCTGCCTGATGCTGATCCCTTTGCAGTTCTTGAATCCATCGCTGCTCCAAAGCCTGCACCCATTGCGAAGAAATCTCAAGTTACTCCCGATGCCGCTGGTATTTTTCTTGCACAACTGCAGCAGGAATTTCTTAGTGCAAAGAAGCGGTAATCGTAACCAACCCTTTCTCGATCAATCGCTCTGGGCATCATAACGAGGAAATCTCTCGTCGTCTATTCCAAGAGATCGAAAACTTATACCTTGCAGTTACTGGCTCCTCTCCTTGAACGACGTCCGCTACAATCTATGAATACGCTTTAACACCATCACAAAACAAGCAATAACGCCGCCATACCACGTCATGCATCTATCAAAACTTCTTTGACACCAGAACCACATTACTACATTGTTTTTGGACCTTCTGGGCAACAAATGTTGTCAAGCAAATGATTCATTTGAGCCATCTTTGGAAAATGATCGGCTCATAGAGATTATCTCCGGGGTAGATCATCATACCCATCATACCGGAAACTGACCGAGAGCGTGGCGCGATGTGTGAAGAGTTGCCACAATGTGTGGGGGAGGCATGGGTGACAAAAGTTTCTAGTATGACTCGAGTTGCTGCTGCTGCTGCACAAAGATAAATCACTTTCAAGTACAGTACGACAGAATTCACATTCAATTATAGAACAATCGAGTGCTCTCGGCGGCATAATGATCTTGTGGCAACGTAATGTACGGCGTATGCATGTTACTACTGAACAGATTGATTACGATGGTGATGAGAACATCGTTATACTGGGAGAGTATGTCATTGACAAATTGGGCAGTCCATGCTATAGAACAGATGATAAGAGATAAAAGGAACACCGCAGAAGATTCGTCCATAATTGTACAGGATCTTTGCCCATGAGGTTTACAGCAGGCTTACAGACTTGATGTCGGTTAGTCTACTAGTCTGACCGCCATCGTTCTTCGCCGAAAACTTCTCGTATCAGAAATTACGAATGTAATCTGAAAGTTCTGGCTCCGCTATTCAGCCTCCGGACACGGGAGGTATCACGGCGACTTGCTCCCCACCCATCAATGTCACGGAGACGGGATCGTCGACCATCTCCTCATTAACACACCACTGGCTTGTTTCTAAGATCATCCCAAGGTTAGTATTGGGGTAACACAAGGTGAGATGATTGCTGAGAGAGGAGAGGGGTAAACCAGAAGAGGGTATGGATATTTGTTCGGTGGTTTTGCCAGTTGCCGTTGATGCTGCGGCGAAGTAGAGGATGGTTATTGTCTGTGTTGTCTGGAGCGTGGAAGACATTGTGGGTCTAGAGAGGTCGAGTACGTCAGGATGAATGAATTGTATCAATGAATCTTTCAGAATCGACGATATCTCGAACCCATCATAATGATGGATGTGCTCATAATTTCCTAGGCGGTTTGCTGACAACAGTCAATTCCCGTTCTCATCAGAGGAAGCTTCTGGTTTTCATGTCCGGCTAGTGCTGTCTGAACTCACATCATGAGCAAATAGAAATAGGCTGTTTATTTCCAATCACGAAGGCTCCATCTTGAAATTTCGTCAAGTCGACCTCTTTCTCTTTGGAATCTGATGGATGCTCAAGAACCTGGTCGTTCCGAGCTCAAAGGACCTCCCACTTGCAATTTTCAGACATTTGAAAACAACTGCAGGTCAATAGGCCATGATCTCGACCTGGAGCCTGGCCCCATGAAATGGAACAAAATGAACGTTTGATTTCTTCATCTAATGTAGCGCTTGTTAAACGTAACACCGTGCGTTGGTACAGTGAGTTAATCTATGTATTATCTCCTTTTGTTCAGCTGAAAATGAAACGATTCATGAGTCATTTTTTCATGGCGGGCCGTGCATATTTAATGACACTACTACCCCTGCGTTTATGGGAAGGTTCGACTATAACGTTCACAGATCAACATCTTCGTCTCGTCAAAAATACCAGTTATTGTATTTTCGTCACTGGTTACGAGTATGCTTTACATCCCCTGAACGAATTAGAAGACTGGTGCGGAACATCGTGGCAATTCAGGTAGTGCTTTGCATCCAGCATCAAGAAAAGAGCGTGAGATACCATTTACGGATCAGCGCAAAGCCATTCGATAGGTTGAACACCGGAGGGCAAAAAAGAAGGCAGATTGTACAACAGCCCTTGACACTTTGAAGAAATGTGTCAACTTTTTTGCGTTTTGCGCCGATTCTGTGTTTCCACATGCAAAGGTTTATTTCTACCGAAAAATATATTATGAGCCATCTCAGGACGAGGACGAGAGGGAGAGTTCGGAGAAGCTAGCGAGGCGTTCGTCGTGACGGCATGCATTGTGTTCATTTCACTGGGGATCTAGTTGTTTTCTAAATAGAATACATGAAACGCGGACAAGGACGATCGAATCCTGGCGGAAATGGGCATGCCTAATGACTATTTATGACTGTCACTTTGTCCAAAGGGCGTAGTTCAGCGGTCCACCATATGGGTTTGGATGTTCGAATCCAAACGACAGGTTCGCTCGGTACGAGGTGGTTGGAAGTTGAGACAAGCCCGTCAAACGAGGATGGATGATCGGTCAAGTTCCATCGAAGTCCAGTGGTTGTCAAGGTCGTCTCGTCGATACCAACCGGTAGGAGGCCACATGTTCGACCCAGTAGAGAATGGTCGATGTTAATACAATGCTCTCCCTAATCAACCAAGTGAGTAAGGGTTCCTAGTTCGCGTTGATAATGAGGCATATCGTACGGAATCCAAGACCCAGCCGACGTTGTCATCTGTCACTACGTAGACCCTTTTCCGCGTTCGGCGGAGCTTGTGACAGAAGGAAAGTGTGTGAATGGTTTGGTCCAGGCGGCCGGCGAGACCGCCAAGAATGACGATGTCGTACTGTTCTGACTGCTCGGACGTCAAGTCATTGTCACTCGGTAGAATCTTCACCCGCCCTTCGGTGAGCTCCTTGGCCTGGATAGCGTACACGCATTTCATGAGATCAGTGGAGTCCTGACAGTCGTTTCGGACGACTGGTACACCCTGACTTTGACTTTGAACTGTGGAGCTTCGGAATTCGTTTGGGAAGCTCATACCTGAGATACATAATATTCTTTGACATCATGGCGTAGTGAATCCAAGTCGCCTTCGATGAGATCCGGGAGATAACTGGGGGAGAATCAATATTCAAGTTCAAACAGATTGCTGCAGCTTTAAGGAAAGTACACACAGCCGAGGATTTACATCATGACTAGTTAACAAGTCGTATAACTGATTTGCACCACCATCGGCACAAGATCGCCAGGACGACGAGAGCCATACCCGTTGAAAAAGTGGAAGAGAAAAGGGTTGATTAAGTATAATTAGTGCATATCGAGGCTTGGTAGAGCAGCAAGAATTGAGAAAGTCGACGTCCCAGGTTGTCATTGAGTTTCCTGACTTGGCAGCCCAGATATGACTTAGAATTCAGCCACACATCACATCCATAAGCATGAAAAACACAACATCCAACTGCAAACATGATGCTTTACCCAGTCAAACGAGAATGAAGATAGCACCTCCGAGTACAAAGTAAAATACAATCACCCACGGGTCATCGTCAAAAGAGCAACCAACTAGTCATTGCAAGCAACGTTTATGATCCTTGATTTCGTCTGGACCATGTTGAGAAGCTCAGCACACCCACAACTCCAACCACCAACAACGCCGTCCCAGCCCCAACAAGCCCAGGTATATAATAATACCACGCCCCGTCTACGTCGTCGAGACTCGGAGGACTTTTGATCACACTGGCAGCCATCTGTTCTCCCTTTGCTTTTTTCCGCCTTCGCATATGAAGGGGATACGTGTTGCTGTGCAATGACTCTCGTTCGGCAACGCTTTCTGGCGGCGACGTTCCGATGTCCAAGGATGGCATTTCCAACTCTACGTCACTCACTCCGACTCCGTATGCATCACCTTGCGGCAGCGCAGGGACATCCAAGTCGGGCTGGAGTATGCGTGCGCGATCAAAATATCTACTTGCAGCTTCTCGGTCGCGTTTCCATGCTTCAGTCCCACTTTCGCCAACCTGAGATTGAAGCGGCATACGGATGGACGATAGACTGGAATAGGAAACAGAAAGGAGGATAGACGCAGCACCTTCTAGATGAAGTAACCCTGCCTCTAGGTACAGCTGCGCAAGTCCCCGAGATCCGCCTATGCACTGAAGGAAATATGGTGTTGTTCCTCGAGGGGCTGGTTCTTCTGGTAGCGAAACAGGCTCATAATCACCAGAAAGAGGAAGATAATTTGAAACAAGGCGTATAGTAGCAGAAGGAATATGGGCTTGATGCCAAGCCCGGCTTCGATGGGTCAGCACCTGTCAGTAGTCCAATCAGATAAATCAAAGTACTCACAGGAAATATTCAAACGCCTCATCTCTCTCTTTCCTGATATCTGACAGCTCCAGCCCAATTAATGCCAAACTCGTTGGATCCATGTTATACTGGTGTTCAAGTTCATGACTATGGTTGTACACTGTAGAATTGGTCAAGTGTGATGCAAGACTCTCCGGAGCAGGTCCTACGATCAGCGAGGGCCATATGATGGACTGCTCCTTCTCCAAGTGCAAGGTGAGTAACCGTCCAGACCTTAAGCCATGCGGTACCTCCAGAGACGAACAACTCGGTGTCAGACTGCGTATTGGAATGCTATTTGTTACTTGGCCTCTACCCGCCTGATTCTGTCCGTGACCGGGTGACACTGATCGCGAAGCGGCCACAGAAGAAGGATTGTTGGTTCCAGTCTTGTTTGGCCGATTTCCATGCCTGAGTAATCTATCATCCGTAGACGAAAGACTGGCCGATGAGAAATTTGGAGATGGAAACAGGTCATCTATATCAGAAACCTGGCCGCCTTCCAGTGAAGCAGCGAAACTACTGGAAATGTCGGGGTCGGAGATATACGCATAGGAAGAGTGGGACCGAGTAGATGCAGTCGAGGCTGTGGAAACTGTACGTTCTCTGTTTGAGAGTCTCGAGTTCCGAGGTTCAAGCTGCCACACCGACGTCGTAGTATTGACTGCGCTGTATAGACGTCCCTATCGAGATTGTATTGTTCAGGCGCTGATAGAAGAATCATAGACAAAAGTATTGGTAGGAGGGTACATACCTTGATGGTCGGTGAATAACCTTTGACTCCTACTATGAGATAGTTATGGTCGATTATCACCTAGAGAGTATCACAGAGTAAGATCCTGCCAATTGTAGGCCTTGGAGGAGTTGAATACGCACAGATAGTTCATCTTCCTGAGTATTATATGGTACCATAATGAGGACCGTCGCCTGACATCACACGATTCACGGCCCACGCTTTCGAGAATGCATTGGTATATTTACCTGATCATGCGACTTTCAGGAGTCAGAGTTGGCAGCTACAGGACGACAGACTCGATGAACGACATACCTGATGCCATGAATACGAGTAATACGGTCTTTCGTTGTATCTATCCATAGTCGGTGTGGAGAGATGATAGAATCTTTGACGGCTGTGGAATAGCTGTGACTAATTCAGAGTTCAGCGCTACACGTGCTTTTCCGGTCACAACAAGTTAGGTCATTTATTTATTCCGTCTGGTAACTAGTATAGATCTGGGTGACAATTCCACAAAAAAATCAAGCAAACGTGAGGAAATCCAAGTGTATGTAATGGCATAAATAAAATGGCAATGTCCATGCAAACTTTATGAAATGGATTCGTCGCCCTTCGGGGGGTTCACAGACGACAAATTCACCTGCGAGCTCGACTTGATGGCACCAGCAATTTTCTTGATCCTATCTTTCTCTTCCTCAATGTGCTGCACCAGCATCCCGTCAAGTCTCCTCAAGGCCTCTGGTCTTTGGGCAGTAAACTCTTGCCGCAGGGGCGACGTCGGAGATACAGGCGTAGTTCGGCTTACAGCTGCTGGCCGACGCCTTCCAATATTACTCAGACCCATGAGAATATTCGAAGATGAAGATGGGCCCCTGGAAATCACTGGTGATTCCATCAGTGGATCAACATTCTTATTCTGAGCTTGTGATTGCGCCTGCGCAAACAATGTCGTACTTAGCTCCCCTCCATACCCCAAATCACCTTTTCTCTCCGAGAAGAACTGTGATCTTGTCGGTGTAAAGCCGAGCGCTTTTCTCGAATCCACAAGTCCAATAGGCAACATCCTTGGTCTCTCAAAATGTCCTCTTCCTATATACGGAGCCGAGAAATTGCCCAAACGCATCATCGTACTTGGCTTGATGGGACTTATCGAGACAGTCGAATTTGTCCGTGTACGTGCATCTACAAGAAAAGTAGGAGGTGATGAATGTACTGATAGTATTGAGGGGGGTGGTGGTGACTGGGCAACATTATTGGGGGATGCATCTCCTTCACTATCGTCCGAGGAATCCAAATCATCCATGGCATTAGGTTGCGTCTGCAAAGTATCAAAGAACGACGTGGGCGAGGAAGGAGCGGGTGAGTGAATCGCGACCTCAGTTGAGGTAGTGAGTAATTCTAACGAAGATGGTATGGGACGAACATCATGACGGGAGGACGAGGCATAAGGAGATGTACGCCATTCTCCTTTTGTTGGAGAGGCTGCAATTATTTCAATTCTGGGTTCTGAACTAGCAGCACTCCGATTGAGAGAGGATATCGAGTAGTTGAATGATGACGAGCGGGGTGGTGGTTGGAGAGCATCGTGGCCACTAGAGGTGGAGGGACGAGGATAAGGCGAGGCTAATGAAGATCGAGTATGTGTGTCAGGCTCTGTAGACTCATCAACACTCGAGTAGCGCAGGGATGATATAGAAGATTGTTCTCCAGCGTGATTGAGTACTTCTTGAAAAGCAGATGTTGTAGGGGACATTGATCCTTGTGAAAAGCTCAAAAACGAAGACCGATTGCCTAGTGCTGACAATCTCGGCGATCCTCTTACTACCCTACCGTCGCTGTCATCAAATGTCGATTGAGATGAAAATGCGCTCGCCGCTGAGGGTAACTCTGCGGTTGTTTCATACGAATGGGTCTGCACAGTGAGTTGTGTCATTTGCGAGAAACGCCGGGTCCCAGAAACAGGCGGAGGTGGAGGCGTCATGACAAACTGCTGTCGCATCAACTCAAACTCGGTGAATAGTGGTGTCGACATTGATCGTCGTAATTTTGACTTGGGCGAACTCAAAGGAGTGTCTGAGCTCTGGTGTTGAAGGTCAGAGTGAGAATGTGAATATGTGGCACTGAATGGCTCTCTATTGCGCGGTGCAGGTGTTAAGGGCGTTAATGTCTCAAGAGGGGTTATGGCGCGTGCGGGCAAAAAACTTGAACGCCGCGAATCGTTCGAATCAGGTGCCAAAAAAGATTTATAAGTTGATCTTGAGGTCGAGGTCTGGCTCTGCACGGACTTGCGGACTGAGCCTTTCTTTTCTGCCTGAGCCTCCATCGAAGATTCCTCCACTTCAAAACTAATCTGTGGCTCCACAATATGTTGCTGCAGACGTTTTGCCCGCGTCCCAGGGGTTGTGCTCCTGGATAGCTCACCATTAACTCGCGGAGTTGCAAGCACAGGGTTAGATGTACCAGGGACATACGAAAACATTGACTCATCGGGAGTGTTATCCAATGAATGATGGACGGCTTGTTGTAGTAGCACTTTCCTCCAATGATCATCTGTTTCGCCTATCGATGACATTCCTGGGCTATTGGGTGGTAATCGATCTGCGAGTATAGCCGCCCCTACAGACTCCTGTACCCCCAACCCATGGAGTGCAGATGCTTGCACTGCAAAAGGATAATTCGAGGCAGGTAAAGGGATATCAACGGCATCCGTTGGATCAATCACATCATCAACATCTTGCACTTGTCGCTTTACCAGCGTTTGCAGCCGCCGCCTTCCCTTTTCAAAGTCACGCCTCGCATTTCGTGTTTTCATCTCCTGCTCGGCTTGTTTAGCCGCCACGGCAATGTCAGTTACTCGCTCCTTGACAACGGCAACCCGACCGCGGTCAAGGGTCCCGTTGGATGGGAATGCCGCATTATGTGGGGAATGGGGAACACGTTGATGGTTGCGGAGGATACATGGAGAGGCGATGGTATCGGATGTCGTTCTGAGTATGGGGCCGAACGTAGATGTTACGAGTGCTGGTCTCGATTTGGACTTTCCGACACGAAAAATGTCCAGAAAAGTTGGTGTAGGAGACTTTTTCGCGTTCGTTGAAGCAGCGAAATCCTCAGGTGAAGGCTTCATATGGGCCGGGGGCAAGAAGTAGTTGTTTTTGACGAGAAGCCGAAGTCGATAAGCTACATCATCTCCATCGTAGTTCTGCATCCCTTCTACGTCTTCAACAACCGTTGAGATGTCCTGCTGTTGATGAGCTTCCTTCACAGCGGCTGAGGGCGAATTAGGAGATCCCGGTTTGGATAAGGTCGAAGTGGAAGGGGGGTAGAAGGAAGAGGTACTGGACTTTTGGGTTGAGAATGAATCGCGGACATTGGGGGTAAGCTCAGGGTCACGGGCAAAGGCAGAAAGCGCTGGGTTATACGACGTTTCTATGGAAGCTAGATGGGAGGCCTGCTTAGCGGCTTTCGACTATTAAGAAGAAATCAAACATCAGTATGAAATTCCAAAAAATTTTCTACCACACACACCAATTTGGGCGGCGTCGGAGATGATTGTGGGACACAAGCCACAAGGGTGACCTCTCCGGCAGCAGAGTCAGCTGTGTGCGAAGCCAGACTCTTGCTGCTGGTACTGGGCTGAGGATTGAGGGTATTGGGGACTCGAGGAACTAAATCAGACTTGGAGGTAGAATCCGCAAGTAGGTTCGGAGGCCCGGTCACTGTTCTGGAGCGCGTCCGGGTCCGCGAGCGTCGCGTCAGGCTGACACCACTGGAGACACTGGAGTTGCTGGACACAGAACGAGCAGACTGGGGCCGGTTTGGGGTGGAAATGCTCGTTTCCGGCGACGAGGAGAGCATGTTGAAGGCAGCATGAGATTGTTCGCCCAGATTGAACCTGCCTATCATTCTTGGCCCGTAGTCCTTTTTTGTTATTTACGTAAGGCCACATGAAACTAGTGCCTGGCAGCTCTTTTCCTCCCACTGCCTTCCAGTAATGTTCGATAGACTCAATGCCAGTACGTCTTTCCGGCATCAGGAATGTATCCGAAGCCTCATATCAACGTCAGTTCTTCCGCCTTCTCTTTTGGCAAAATGGCAGCTCCTCGTGGCCTCGGCTGCTGTTTTCAATACTTTTCAGAACTTTATGACTTTGAAACTTACTCGTAGAATTTATAACAACGTACCTGCTGCTTCAGGTATAGGTCCTTGAGTACCCTTGGTTGTCTCTCACTCCTTGTCCAGTTACCGCCCTCCAAGCCCGCACCTTCGCTGTTTGGACCTTAACCTCAGCTATCGTACGATTTTACGCCGCGTTTCATATTCATGAAAAGATGTATGTGTCGCTATCTATGGCTGTTGCTGTGCTGCTCACAGTGAATAAGAGTTTATGACATGGCTTTGTTTACCTACTTCATCGCGTTTGGACACTTTTCGACAGAGCTGTTCATTTTCAAGACAGGAAGAATCAACCCAGGCATTCTCAGTCCTGTATTTGTATCAAGTATGTGTTGGCTGCATCAGGTGTCATTGCTGACATGAATGATTTGTGTTCCTTCAATCAGCATTTTCGCTAATTTGGATGGTCAATCAGTATGATTTCTATGTGCAGTCGTAAACTAGTTCTCGACAATGACTTTTTGCTGACCTGTCACACAATATTGCCCAAGAGTAGTATTCTCTGTGTTACAACTGGAACTCATGTCCTGGGAAGGAACAGGCCCTGATGACAAGTGATGGGAATGGCGACATGTGCGAACTTTTGAATACTACTCCTCGAACGCTGGTGTCCATCAGACTGTTCTATTACTGCAGGGTCTTAGGGTCGCTCGATTGCCTCTGGTAGAGTTCTGCCATCATTCCTAGCTCTTTTCTATCATGCACTGCCAACTATCATCATCGGTAGGGAGCCAGATAGCAATCAGGATCAGATGAGCTATTTTGAGAGACTTGTCGCCATGTATGTAGGTTGTTGAAGGGACTCGTAGCAACGTGGTATTGGGAAGGAGAGGGGTGCACTGCTGGTAGTTAACGACATGATTAGTCAGCTAAAATATGGGTTTAATTGCTTTAATTGATTCTATTACATAGTGCTCAATTGCAGTCTGTGGGGGATCCACTAGGCCCACGGGTCCGTGTGATTACGTCATAACAAGCTAAACTAGAAATGGTAAAAGCCATTACATAATTCCAGAAAATTAAGTTATCAGAACTTCGGACATACACCGCGTAATAAATTGCTGAATATACATATCAAAACCTCGGCCTAGCACCTGCAAAATCATCTGTAATGCCAACTGCAATGTCGAGTGCAGCACTGATTACAATATTTTATATAGTCTAGTTATAGTACTAGCATGCCCTGGTGGTCCTCATTGCATTACAATCCATACATTGGCTTTATGCCTTGCACTGGGTTACTTAAACTTGGTCCTTGACTACCTCAAAGTGACTGGATTCTTGCTTGTACTCATCCTTAGGAGTGAGCTTTGAGCTGCTTGGTTTGCAGGCACTGGGCCAAGGTTCTGATTTTTTTCTCTAATTCAGCAATTTATCACATAGACCGTCTGAATTTTGGGGCTTATGTAATTATCTTTGCCATTTTTAGTTTAGCTTGTCCTGACATAATCACACGGACCCGTGGGCCTAGTGGATCCCAGTCTGTAGTGTTTGCTTAGATAAACTACTTAAATCTATAAGAGAGGGGGAAATAAATTGGGAGACATATGTAGTTTGAGAGGCTTGTGAATTACTCAATGATATCTAAAGATAGGGCCCACCAAGGGTGACCCTAGGGTAAGTCAGTGACTACCCTCACCCTTACCCTGAGGGTATGCCCCGCCCCTGGTGGGCCCTACCTTTATTTTTCATAATAGAGAGAATCTTGAGCAATTGTAGTTTTGATAAACTAAATAATATTACCTCACAATCATCTTGAAAATACCAAGGTGAGTTCTTATCAAATCAGAGAAAACATATAGAGTTTTCAAGATATTTGAGAGACTAGATCAAATATCCCAAAATTTTCATATATTTTCTCTCAGTTGATGTATTGGAAACAAGATCATTGGAGGCAACATTTGGCTCAAAGCCCAAAAGCACACAAAAGCGGTCGACTTCAAGGTTGACTTACCTGTCTTGTTTGGTTTGGTGAGGGCAGAAAGTCACGCACCATTGCCCATGGGGTACCATCTTTTCAGATCTGAGTTGAGGAAGGTGTTGGTGAGTATAACACTGATGAGCACAATGTCATTTCTAAAGGACAAATCTCCTAGACGTCATGGAGCAGAAGAGAGTAAAAGCAACGTGCGAGAACACGTGGCGTGAGAGTGCCACACAGGAGGAATGCACGTGATGGATTCCTATATCCTCGTGACGCCTCTTCCCATCAGCGCAATACCTAGCTCACTAACTTTCGACTGTCAGAGAGTGCTTTTCGTTCTGAGTTTCGGCCCCTGGTCAGTTTCCCTAGCCAGGCCTTGAGGCATACTCAGATCACAAATCCCATTAATGCATTAGATCTAGATTTGAGCAGCATGGCGTCAAGTTTGATTATTATGAATCCCAAAAATAAACCACGGTTGAGTTGTATTGATTTTAACTCAACAACATGTGCTACAGGACCTCGTATCCTACTTTATCAGTGATTATCGAACGCCATCAATAGGCGAAACCACTGGGTTCACTTACGCCTACCTATCCACATCCTCCGGCCACCTTAATGTCGCATCGCAAGGACCGTGTACCTGCTCTGTTGTTATATGGTCATCATCCTTCCTGATCATGGGATCGATCCGATGAGCTAGCCCTTAATACTATAGTACTAAGGACTATTCGTGGGTACCCTCTCGAGGGCAGCGGCATAATCGGCCCCGAGGACAGAATTACCTCTGTACTAATCCGACACTTCACTTTACATCTGATAATGAGGAATCAGGTCGGAGCCTTTATTAGCCTCATCAAGTCCGAACCCAGTCAAAAGTAGCTCAGTCTACCTGACTCCCACATTGGAGTACTCTATAAACAGCACATGCTTGTATAGACAGCATTATTACTTCCTTGTGATCGCTTTTAAGAAGTAGGGTAAATTTGGTCGAACACCTAAAATATGTGCGTTATAAATGACCAGTCTTCTGACTAGAACTTACTTTCTATTTCTGTTGTACGTTTAGGCCACGCAGTCCAGCGAACACCAAGATGGACAGCTGAGATCTCACACATTCTTAGAACCAGGGGGGTATGTGAACGACAACGTGTGAGCGTTGAGAGTAGTGACACCTTCCATTCTACAGTTTGGAGGAATCCTGTCCAACTATTCTTCGCTCGAATTGACATCCTTTTTGTCAATGTCGTATGGAGTGACCGAGACTGGCTTAGTGAATGATCAAGTAGGGGCGGCGTAGGCTGATCATTACAACGACTATATGCTTGAAGTCGAGCGGCGTGTGCTTGAACTAGCCAGCGTAGCGATTCTATGCGAGCAGAAGCAGAAGAGGTTTGGCAGCTTGAATGTAGGCTAAGATGTCAAATTCTCGGTCGTTGTTCAGAAATCATTTTTTGAGTAATGACGTTATTTGGCATGATTTTTCTATCATTCTGTCGCACACGAAGGTCATGATGCCTTTAAGTCGGATATTATAGAAAGGTAATGGAAGACAGAAGCCACAATCACAGCGAATGGCGAAGTAACCGTGGAAAGAAAAGCATGTCTAGTTTGGGTTATAACTTGAAGTTGTGGTCAGGTGAACGCTCCAGAGAAGCAATGACTGATGTTACCAGTGTAAGATTCCTTTGTTGGCAGCTGTGAAGATCCAATGGAAATTTGAAAACGAGGGAGGCTGAAGTGCTTGCACCGTGATCATATCGCTCAGAAAGAACATTGGCTATCCCGTTACAGGTAGTAAATGTAATAATTTCCTTGGAATGAGTGTACTGTCGAAGTCACGAGTGCGTGGGATCAAGCTCCGGTGTATTTTACTGCGCTTATGCGCTATAAAGATCACTTTTAACGTCACGCTAAAAAATATTTTTAGGCTCTCCTGAGCGCTGAGATTTTTTCTATCGACATGGAGCTTGTGAGGCAGGCGAACAGTATGAATGCCTCAAGGGAAGGAATCATTACACTATCAAGTGAGAATCTTTGGCCTCATCTCCGTTACTGCGGCAGGGCATCCCTTTGTAAAGCAGTGGAAGCATGACAGGAAAGCAGCATAGTTAAAAGCTTCTGCCTATATGGTTTCACAGCAATCCAACAGAGTAAGTTCTGCCCAGAAGTGGGTTCAATGGATGGCACAGGATACTCGCAAACAAAGCTGAGGTCAGGACCCACCCGAGCGGTATTTATTGCAACATGGATGCTGTTCGTTTCTGCAGTACCTGACGCCGATGAGCGGACTTCAAGTGGCATTGTGTAACATCAAATCTTGGGGCTCAGTACTTGGGGTCAGATAACATAAGTAACTGGGATCCCAATTTGATTGCCTCCGGTATAACTTCCAAGCGACATCTAGACGAGTGACGATGGAGAGATGATGATATATATTTGAGATGAACGCTATCGGGGCAGTTGTTTATTTGTTTCGAACGCCCCAGTCATTTAGGGGTTTTTTGAAGACGTCATTGAATTCGAGAGGAATCATGCATGGGGCCGCGGGATATATAGACAAAAGCTGTCGAAG
>Ga0153937_1000399_pt1 | contig 16067 bp, 10 predicted proteins | sample TSNY021MetaG_FD_104680 | JGI IMG/M metagenome (GOLD analysis project Ga0153937, IMG submission 104680) | Attine ant fungus gardens microbial communities from New York, USA - TSNY021 MetaG | ecosystem: Host-associated > Fungi > Mycelium > Unclassified | place: USA: New York, Robert Murphy County... | reverse complement strand
TCCTTCCAGGGACTCCCTCCGGTTCTTTGTAGAATCTACTTTTATCTTCTGGTTTTCTATGTAGCTATCTCCTTCATCCGCACGATAAACGCTAGTCATTATTTTCATCAATATATACTTTCCCGCTCCATTTTTCCCAACAAAATCATGAACATCTCCGGTTTTGACTGAAAACAATAATGTTTTATAATTATTTTATACCACTTTCCGCTAAATATCTTTACCTAATCCTCCTCATTTTTTATATTTTTGTCCGACAATTCGATTCTACACCCATAACACCGCCCACTACTGTCACCGCCAGAGAACTCAATGATTTAGGCTATCGCACTAGGAAGGAAATCCATTTGAGTCAAAATAAATAAAGGCATGAGAATCTCCATGCCTTTATCTAAAATATAAACTATATATTATTTTGAACCTGAGATCTGTCTGCCGGTATGATCCATATGATAATTATCTTTATAGATCAACTGGGAAACCGGGACAATTTCATATCCCTGATCCAATAATCCGGTTATTAAAAAATCTAATGCTTCTGCCGTATATTTAGCCCCATTTGTCATGCCCTCAACGGACTACTTCCATTCTAATTGTTACTTTCTATTCATGATCATGGTCTTTTCATTATATTCATAAACATGATGCACAGCTACGATGTGAATCGCCTATATTTATAAGAAGTTGATCTACAATGCAGAACACTATTAATAGATTATACTAAATTAAGTATTAACTTTAGGAACTACAAAACATTGATCTAAGTAATTGTGCAGAAAAGAGATAGTATTCAATATTTCCAACGCTTCTTTTTCTTCAACAATCCATTTAATCTTAACTTCATGGGCAGTCACGTTTCTAACAAGATGCGTAATACCATGCAACATTTCCTTTAAACCATTTTGTTGATTCCGTTCACTCTCTGTAGATAAGCGATTAATAGCAAGCCAAGGATCTTTGCAAGAAAAAGCTTTATCAAATAATTTTGAACCATCCTCAGACATTCCGGTCATTTCTCTGATACGGTCTGATAAACTCTTGGCAGCTTCAAAAACAGCATGGAAATAGTTTTCTTGTAAAAGCTCATCCACGCAATATTTTAGTACACGGGTATGAACCGATCTCTGTAATAAAGATTTTCGGAGATTTTCTGTACGTCTTTTTACTTGATCTATAGTTTCAGCACGTGCCACATACCTTAGAGCACCATCTCTACTGACTTCAATACCAACCATCATAAGAACTTGATTAACGTCTAACATAAAATCTTCATACTCTTGCTGTTTGTTTATAAATTTCACTGGCTGGAGAACTTCTTTCACAAAATTAAGAATTGCATTTGCTGATTGGTCTTGGATTTGTCGTTCAATAAAAGCATATTCTAGCCGTCGCCATTTTGTGGATTGTCCGCTATTATCAGAAATTCCACATTGATGAAGTAGTTTTGTTATTTCGCTTCCAGTCATGTGATCTCCTAAAGCCTGACTAAGCGCTGTCATATGTCCAAGTTCAAGTAAAATAGGTCTTTCCATTAACATTCCTCCCATATGTTTACTTATCTAATTTTGATTAATGGGTTGTATGATTTCAAACTCCAAGTATTTTCATTACATTCAAAATATACACCCGCTATATTGGAGATTTTTTCAAAAGGAAGTTCATCTGTTGACTCTACAGCTTCTTTGAAATAACCATCATATGATACAAGAAAACATTTGCTATCTTTATTGCGAGGGTATAATTTATCTGGAAGATTCTTCTTTTTCCAAGTAAAGTCAGGAAAAGCAATTGTCTTAGGTTGCTGAGCATGATATGTCTTAGATAATAAATCTAACCATATCATTGTTTCGTCTGAAATACTAAAACTATCAAGCGCCTCATCAAGTAATAGCTTTTTGATAACAATAACTGTTTTCCCATCAAAAATGTTAATTTCAGATAGCTCTAAAGCAGCGCTTCGAGAACGTATGCCCGCTAAATAGATATTTGTAGCAGTATCGTTAGGCAAACCTAATTCTATGAACATTGCAATTCGGGAATACAGTTGGATGATTGCTTCGTCTGCAACTGGATCAAACATCTGCGAAATGGCATGAATAATCCAAGGTAGCGAGAAACCGTAATATTCTTTTGAAATATCATCGGCGGAGGGCGTAATCTCTCGTAGTTTTCTTAGCGGCAGACCACTTATCCACCCTTGTCTCATGCTATCAAGAGATGATTGTTCCGGAATGGCATCCATTATGTTGCTCGCGTTTTCATTACACCATATTTCAAGTTTTCTAATGATGGTTGACAATTCTTTAGTCCAAGCTTCTTCATTACTACTGTCACGGATAAATGACATAGCAATACTATGGAAAAAATCAATATTTTCTAAAATAACCTTTGAAACTGAAAATGGCACTCCGGATGAGATTAGTTTTTCTCTATCTGATTTTTTAGGGATGCGTATTAAAAGCGCACTTGTTCTAGCTTTTAGTAAAGATATATATTTATCTGCATCTTCGCTTTCTGCTTGAATTAGTGCTAATGATTTTCTAAAGACTTCATCGATCCAATCTATGTTATCATCGACACTGAGTTCTTCGTGCATTGCCAATAACTCATCATCTATATAATCAAACAAGCGATTTAGCCATTCTGAAAAATTAGACGGGATATCCGAATCAATAAAATCATTTGCTATTGCTTCTAAAAGAATCTCAAGGCTTGTGTTTGTCCGGTTTGCGTTAGATAAAATGGCCTTAAGTGCTGCAGCTACTCCACTACGAGCGCATTCCATTTGATTGTTATCAAAATACCTATTGGCCAATGCAAAGTCGTTACTAACACGCCAGCGTTCTCTTTCATTCTGAGCTTGAGTATCAATTGTATAAAGTATCTTTCCTTCTGTGTCTACAAAAGCACGACCTGCTCGTCCACATATATTCCAGAAATCACGATTATTGACAGGTTCGTTGCTATAATAAGGGGTTGATACAATGACAGTCGAAATACTAATATTTACGCCTTGTCCTAGTGTTGACGATGCAATTATGATTAATGGAGATTTAGATCTCATTAATCGCTCTATAGTAATACGGACAAGCGTTGGTAGTCTGTTATTGTGACAAATTACTCCTTTTTTCGCTGCCTTAAGAATAATGTCATTATCTTCAAGCTCTTCATTACAAATATTTTCAAACGCAGCCCATAATGATTTGTCCCAAGGATAATCTATCGGATGCTCACCTAAAGCAAGTAAAACGCTCTTAGCAAGCCCATTAATTGAATTTGCTCTAGCGGAATAGACCATAACCGTTCCACTAGAGGATAATTTAACTGCTGCCGCCGCTACAGCTTCATTTTTATTGTTTGGAAATGGGTTACGTCTAAGGCCATACCCAAGAGGCTTACTCTGAATAAAACTCGGGTTAAATGGGTTGCCACCACTTTTCCATTCCAAACGAACCCTACTTCCATTCCAGAGTAATAACCCCTGCCTTTCAAGCGAAGGTTTCCAATCTGATTTTGCTACTAATTGTTTATCGTCAGCAATCCATTGAGCCAACTCATCAGCATTAGGGAGTACCGCTGAAAGTAACAATATTCTTATATTATTGCGTGTGGCATATTCTTTTATATGGGTAAAAAACATTTCATTTCGGATATGTCGTTCATTTGCTCCAAGCAAATGACCTTCATCAATTACAATCAATTTTAGTTCATCTTCAAGGCCGGAACCACATCGAATCAAAGCTTTTGCTTTTTCAGGTGTCGCTATAATAATTTGTGATTCACTGATTAACTCAAAATCTGTCACATTAGCAGTAGCTCCACCATATAACTGCGAAACAGTGATACCAAGAGGAGTAAAAGTCTTGCTCAAACTTTGCTCTATTTCAAAAGCCAAGGAACGAAAAGGAGCCAAATACAAAATTTTAGACAAAATATGAACGGATAATGTTTTCAAAATACTAATTTCAGCTATTCTGGTTTTTCCAGCACTTGTACGTAAATTTATTACTGCACCATCATTATCTCCAAGTGCCAGTGACAATGATGTCGTTTGAGATGGCCATAATTCTGTTACTGGAGGTTTGAAATTACTTAACAAGCGAATATATTTATTCGCAATATATTCTGCCGGAAGCAATGGAGGTAATATTGACCAAAGCGAGCTTTCTTGAAAAGTAGAAAAAATAATTTTTAGCAGCTTAATAATTAGCCAATATGAAACCAAATTATCTTCATATGCAATAATTTGAATTTTGTTCAAGATACTTTTAACTAGTGTAAAAGCCTCATTATTCCCAGACTGAACAAAGTCTAAAACAATAGAAAATGTTCTTGCAATTTCAAAGGTTATTATCCATTCGCTTAAATTATACGAATCTGCTTCATCAAATTCAGAAATCAGCATAACATTATTAATGTTATTTAGTAAAGACGTGAAGTCCTTGCGTATAAAATCAAACACAAGCTGCCCTACTAAAAAATCAACACTTATATCTTTTAGCACAATAAATGCCCGTGAGTATTGTTTTGAAGAGTAAAAAGCCATGCTTGCAATTAATATATGTAAATCTCTTGTGTCAAGCTTATTATCATTAAAACAAAAGGCATCTGACATCAATTTTCCGGCTTTTTCCAAAATAAGCAAACCATCTATAGCGTCAGAATCTTCATTCTCAATTAACGAACAGCCACAAGAGATCAGTGCATACGATATGTAAGTTGCTTTTTCTGTTAGCGTGGAATCGAATCGAGGGAAATTTTCTTCACTTTCTTTTACTTCTTGCAATATTCTGCGTGCATCTGCCTGAGTTATAAGATTATCGATATGACTACTCGATAAGTTTTCAAGTAGTCTTGCTAAATATTGTGTTGGAATACTCATAATTCAGCCTCCAATCTATCAAAGGCATCCTTAACAATCGATTCGGGATTTTCCATACCCAAAGAAATCATAAGGAGGTGGCGTAGTTCATTCGTCGTGTGCCTATTAACGTGATTACGAGAATTTTTATTACTCATTAAGAGTCCGACGTATTCAATTTTTAACTTATCAGAGGCAAACAAAATAACACATTCCATAACTTTATTTCCGAGTTCTTCATTCCCCTCTTCAAATAGGCGTTCTGCAACAAACATTAAAGATATTGGCAAGCCTATATTATAAGAACGAACCAATCCTTCAGTTGTCTCGACAACCGCCTCCCCAGATGGAATTTTTCTAAATTTAGCTTCGCCAACAATAATTCTTGCTGGTTTGCTGTCCAAATCAAAGAGAAGTACGTCATCACCTTTCATAGATTGATCCGGATTCGGATTATATCGCAGTCGATAAATTGGTAACTGTGTATCTGTTGTTGACTGTAAATATTCGGCTAAAAAAATTTCAGCAAAGTTGCCTTTTTGAGTCGTTGAATTTCTCGGATAAGGAGATAAAGTCAAAGGAATATTCGGATTTTTTAAAGACTTGAGCAGTTTTTTTCGTTTTTCCAGTTTTTCTGAACTAATATGATGTTCTTGCATAATTGGAACCATATATCTTAGTAATACTTCTGTGTGCTTAGCATCCAACAGTTCTCTGTGAATAACCCCGCTTGTTGTAGTGGTATCGTTAGATTGTAAAGATTTTCCCAATGGGTGTGTATCATTTGGATGTTTATTGATTATATGCTTCAAGAAGTCTCCCTCCTTTTGATTTCCATTGCCTCATGCTTATTGTTGTTTAAGTTACATTACTGCCTAACATAGCAACAATACAAGCTGCGCATTATTGCTAGAATCAGGCTATCTGTCATAAACATAATGGAAATCTCAGTTCCGAGCAAAAGTCTTAGCTAATATAGTTGGCTGCGATAACTAATTTAATTCTTTTTTTGACCTTCTACCAAGATACATAAATTCCATAATTGAATTGAATTCTTCTATATCGGGTGATTCACCGCTTACAGCTCCACTCATCCGATAATAATCAATTGCACTTTCAAAATCATTATATAATTTCCCGTTTTCGCTTATAACATCCGCTACCAAGCTAACTCGCTCAGTGCAAAGGTCATACATATTAGGCGCTGTAAAAATAATTATTCTTGCAATCTCTTCTCCATATTTTTTAATATTAGCTTTATGTGCGTTTTCTGTAACCGAAGGTGTTTTTTCTAAGATCTTTTTCCGTTCCTCTATCCAATTTATTGCAGTTTCTTTATTAAGTGCTTTTAGTATAACCAAAGACAGTTTATCAATTATCATAAGGTTTTCTGGGTTTTTACTATAAAGATATTCTAATGTTAAATACCTTATAATAGGTGGCAAAGTTGAAAAGCTATGTATAACTTCTAAATTTGTACCAAACTCATATTTTTCAAAATAATCAATTAATAAAAAAGCGTATAACTCAAAAAGACTATCTATAGCACTTATTACTTCTTCTTCAGTTATCTCCCTTGTTATTTGGGTGTGAGTACAATTTGACCCCATTTTATTAATATTCTTTATCGCTTTGAATAATAAAGGATTATTTTTGGCTTTGATTCTTGATATGATTTTTTCATCGCCCAATGTTATTTTAGATTTTTCAGGAGCATCCAATATTCTTCTCACTATTACTTCTGTATATTGTCTTATTTTTGCAATTGTTCCTCTTCGTGAAGCTCCTTCAAGATAAAAAGCATCATTAATTAGGTCATTGACTAATGCCGTATAAGCTTCATTATTAAACTTAGCCATAATAATTTTCCCTCTCCAACTTCCTGTTAATAGCCACTATCAACATCAAACCGAATTTATTTCAAATAAACATAATTGGCAATTGAAAAGCTATAAATGACTCCGACTAATATGGTCTAGTAAAAACTTGGTCAGATTTTGACCATTGTTTATACTGTGTGGTTATTTCCACCAATTATATGCAATCCAATTTGAAAGTTTTTCTACACTTTTTATAGATAACTCAGGATATCTTCTTAGTAAGCATTTTGCATGATTTCGTGCAGCAACATGCAGACTATCTCTTATCCAATCTATTTCTTCAAAGTCTTCACTCTTAGTTTGTTGTAAAAAGCAATTTCTTCAATTTCGGTTTCATCATTAGCGTTCAAGTTTATATTCAATGGAACTTCCATTCTTTTTTCAATTATTGCATTTAATTTATCCCACGAAAACATTACCCCAATAACCTCCGATCATATGTTCTTAGCAGTAGTTTCATTTATTATAGATAACAATCATTTTATTAGTTGATTTGCATAATTAATTAATAATTTATTGCGTTCCGAAATAAAAGTTTCAAATTCTAATTCAAGGCTATTTGATGGACAGATGGCTGCTTCCATAAATTCATATAATCTTTCAATGTTAATTAATTTCATATAGTCCTTCGGCGATTTATCTTTAATTTTTTGATTATCAGCGTTATTAAGAAAACAAAAATTTGCTAACGCAAAAATATCATCTCTGTTTTTTCCTAATCTTTGCAAATATTTATCAGGAAAAATATGATGAAACTCTTTTGAACTTGCTTTATTTAAAGTATTACTTAAATCAACATTTGCACCAGAAATAAATGATTTCGGATTGTTCTGAGCAAGCATAGATATAAATATCTTTGTATTAACAGTATTTATTCTGAATCGATTATTGGTGAAAAAGGCGGCTGAAATTTCACATTTGAAATCTGAAATACTAACATTTTCATCATCTCGCAACTTATTTATGCTATTTAAGTCTGTTTCTAGGGCATTATTTACACCACTTGAATACCTGCGAGAAAAGCAACTACGCCAAAACCATTTTATTATTTCAGCACGCTGTTTATCTGAAAATGATTCTCCATTGACCTTTTTTGATGCAAAGAATTTAGTTAAAACAATAAGCATTGTTGGGTATGGCATCATATCTAAACTATATATTTTTAACTCTTTTTGTAAAAAATCAATAGATGATTTGATACCACTCTTAATTTCTTCAAAATTCTTTCTGATTTTATCACCTTCAAGCATGAGAATAGCTGCTGGTGACGTGTCATTCAATATATATCCCGTAAAACATTTTAAGATCAAATTTTGGTTATCTATTAAGTCTCTAAAACCGAATTCTTCTAAATCTTCTGCTAAATTGTTAAACTCTTCCTGAAGGTCAAAATCAGCACTCCATCCCCATGCTGTAAGAAGTTGAAACGAATCCAATGGTTTTCCAGTTCGGTTAATTCTTTCAAATATTATTGCAACAGCATCTTTATCATCAGTTCTAAATTCTTCATAAGGTATCTTTACTTCTTTAAATTTCATCGACATTTCATCAAGATCCGATATGATTTTATCAGGTAATTCTTCTGTTGCATGTCTATATTTAACAGGATCAAATAACACCGATAAAGGAAAATGTTTATCTTTAATTACATCTTCTTTCTTTAGTGCCACGAACCTGCTTTTTTGTACAACGTTAGAACTATCAAGTAAATAATATATATCTAACCATTCATCGTCTGCAATAGGAGTTAATTCTACTTGAAACACAGAAAAAATTGAGGTTAATCGTTGTTGCCCATCTAAAACATAATTAATTGGATATGATTTTTTAGGTTCTGGTAAATTAAAATTACCCAAACGCTTTTCAACATTTAACCTTTCAGATGTGTTCCAAAGTACAACCGTACCTATTGGAAATCCTTTAAATATACTATCAATTAGAAGCGCCACTGCGTCTGGCTCCCAAATAAATCCTCTTTGAAAGGAAGGTATACGTATTTCGCCATTACTAATTTTTTCATTAATCTGCCTAATTGTTAAGTCCATTTGATTTTCTCCTTCGAATAATATATTCGTACCTTTCCGTTACAGCCAATATAAGCATATAGTTGAATTTCCCATTATTGTTATACACAGTATTACGTTTTTACCCATTAAGCTAACCGTATTAAACATAATTCTTATTGGTTATTTCATATCATGATATACCATAATATTCCATTATGCAATATTTATCTACAAAATTTCATATACATCTTGTCTAAAAAAGCTGATTACCATTACGGCTATACTATAGAAAAAGCTGTATTAAATACCTTGACAGAAATCTTCCCATTCCGCATGAAAGATATCCTTCAAAGCTTTTAACTCACTGTGTTCCCTGCCCGGCATATAATTACGTTGACTTGATAAATAATGCAAAAATGCCACGAACCAAATCAAAGCGGCAAACGTCATGCTTTTGGGGGGCATGGCATTCCAATAATTTTTTATTGGATTCCTGAAAACATGTTCCAGACTGCCTGATATTGTCTCCAGGGTAGGCTTGCCTTCTATAAAAATTCCACTGACCAACTGAAATTGCCGGAATTATATCCTTTAAGGGTCTCTGATACCAGACGTCATCTTTTGAAGCACTTACACACGAATGTACGGTTCTCTTTTTAATTGGGAAAAGATTTTGCAATATGGATTTTATCACAGTAAAGACCAGCCAAGTTTCCCCGGCTGGTCTTGAATTTATTTCTTGATTTTTATTGTTTTCGGCGAACAATATTTCCCATAAACTTTTTGTCCTTTAGAATCCAATTTGTAAGCTCTAACTTTTACATAATATTTCTTTTTTTTCTCCAACTTCTTTAGCGTTACAGTATTTTTGGTAATCGTCTTCTCATTCACGGTTTTAAACTTTTTGTTCGTAGAGTAAACAACCTGATAACCTTTAGCTCCTGAAACCTTTTTGAATGTAACTTTCATCTTTTTTGCTTTGATGTTCTTTAAATTCAAAGAGGACACTTCCCCGACAGTTATTTTCTGTTCTGTGACCGTTATCTTGCAAGTCGCTTTTTTACCATTACTCGTTGTTGCTGTGATCGTTGTAGTTCCTGCTGTTACTGCTTTAACAATTCCGTTACTTACTGTTGCTATTTTTGTATCACTACTGCTCCAAGTGATTGTTTTATTATCGGTTGTATTGGATGGAGCTATTGTTGCTGTAAGGGTTGTTGATCTACCTTTTTCAAGAGTTAAGGAGGATTTATTGAGGGTAACTTCGGTTATTGATATTGATTCGGGTTCATCTGAGACAACTTTAATAATACATGCTCCACCTTCTCCTGATTTATAATTAAGTAATGATATAACAGTCTCACCTATATTTTTCCCTGTTACAATACCCTCATCTGTTATTTCTACAATATCTTCGTCTGTCAAATCTTTTTTAAAATAGCTTTTAATTGGATTCGCAAAGTTTCGATCTGCAAATATTGCTTCTAAATCAATGGATTCTCCTACTTTAATTGTATATTGCTTAGTTATAGGGAATTCGATTGTATCTAGTGTTAGCTGTGTTTTGTTCCCATTCACATCACTGACTTTAATAACAGGCTGGTATATCCCTCCCTGTAACTCCAGAAGATATGGCTGATCTGGATATGAGTTAATTGAAGCAAATATACTTCTATAATGATAGCTTTTCTTGCCGCTTACTTCCACTTTAAAAGTATTTTGTATTTTTGTCTCCTTAAATGCCAATTGATTGATCCATACATCTAAATCTCCTAAAGCATTGTCATCCTCAATATCAAATTCTAGGATGAATGCATTTCCCTTTATATCTACATTGACATTCTTAATTTCCGGTGACGTTGTATCTATAACGTCCATATCTGTATCTGGAGCATGAAAAAATGTACTGTTTCCATGATCATCGTATACATATATGTGTGTAGAATACACCCCTCTTTCATTATTATGTTCACTAATATTAACCCTAAATGTGGCCTGATCCCCAGATAGAGTACCCCTTACTGCTGAATTTGTCCACCAAGTATCTGCTAAATCATCCTGCCCGTTATGTAATGTCCATGTTGGAAATTGTACACGATTCACTTTATTATTATCATTTACTGTACAATTAACCGTATATCCTGTAGAATCCCTGTTTGTAACATTCACATTAGATATGATGGGTGCCGTTCTATCTATATAAGCACTGGTGATAGCTCCCATACTTGAATTCCCAGCAGCATCATAGGCATAGATATGAGTCATATAATTCCCTTGAATAGCTCCTGATTTTAAAGATGCAATATTAACTCTAACCGATGCCGTATTTCCACTAATCGTTCCGGTCAACCATATAGCATCCTCACCACGATGAATATCTGTATTCCATGACGGAAACTTGACACTTGTAACCCCTACATTATCGGAAACATTACAAGTAACAGTATATCCATCCTTTGTTACATCTGTTACTTGTACATTGGAGATAGTTGGTGGGGTTGTGTCATTTGGTAGATTTGGCACATAATACCCATAATATTCGCTTTTATCTCTAACATGTCTACATATATACCCTGGATATTCTGAACATCCACCATTCAAAGTAGTAATTAAATTACCATTTACGGATTCTACATATGATACATGGTTAGCTGGTTCGGCAGAAATAGCAATTGACCCAACTGTTGGAGTGAAACTATTAACTTGTGCATATTTAGTATCTGCGGTAGTACCCATACTTGGCATTGTGGGAACCATATGTTTTGCAAATGTAACACAGTTTGTAACGTCAAAAGCAAAAGGATAAATACATCCTGTGTGGCAACTGGATACCCTTATACCTGCTGATGCACGACTATAAGTATCCTTTTTAGCGAAATTACCCTCCGATATTTCATTTTCTTCACTTACCACAGAATCTGAAATATCATCATTCACTTCCGCCCCATGCACCTGACCCGGTAGGACCAAACACAGTACTAATAGCAACGACACAACAACCTTTCCAAATCTTTTAATTGATCTCTTTTTACTCACACATCTACCTCCCTGTATATTTAAAATTAAATATATGTATATAATATCATTATTTCTATCTATTCACAATATTTACTTTCAGTTGAACAGGGTTGTTTCATAAAAGCATCATAAAAGTTTTCATGAAGCTTTGTGAAAAAAGAAACTGATCTCTATAGACATTCCGGCCTTAGAAACCAGTATATGAAAAAGACTTCTCTGAAAAAGCGCAAAACTCCCCTTCCAGCCTTTACAAGCTCAAAAAAATTTATTATATTTAAGTTGTCAATAAAAACTGGCAATTCCGTTGAAGACATACTCTTCTATTAGAGAATGGTAATCAGCAAAACGATCTATCATTTCTGGCATTGTCTTATTCCTGGGATCGTTCATCATGGTCAGCCTCAGAATGTTATAGGCAAACTTTCTGATCAATGCCAGGCTGTTTTTTGATCTTCTTGCTGGTGACCGGTCTTCGCGGAATGTATCATCAAGGACATGGTGGAGTTTGTTTTCTACGGTCCAATGGTTTCTTTTGATCCTGCCCATTTCCTCTGCTGTCATATTCAGATCCGAAACCATCCCAACATCCTGTATGTTTCGGATGACAACACAGAGAATGTTTTCATGATTCTGAAAGAATTATGCGGTCAGAAGACCACTGAAAAAACAAAAACACAAGAATCGGCGACAACCATGGAGGTGCTGATAAAACAGCTGCTCGAAGACCGGCTTCTGCAGTTGAGTAATTATGTGCAGATGAATCAATCCAGCAGAACTGTTCTGATTGACCGGACAAAATAAGAATAATAAAAAAAAACTGATCACCCACAGAATTATAAAGAGGTGGTCAAGATTTAAACGTAAAAAGTGGTCAATATTCCGGAGCTCATTACGCCGACTGTCCGATACTAAGGAAACCGGAATTAATGTCACCAATTCTGCTTTTCGAAGGCTATCAGAAATGAACAATGTTATCAAGCAGAATTAAGGTGGTTTCCGCCTAGCGGTAGACCGGTTTCCAATTTACCGGTGCAACGGTTTCTTGGCACAAGAATATTCAAGTGGTCAATTTTACTTGACAACCAACACCGTATTATAGATATAAAAGATGGAAATGTCACCTTTAAATGGAGGGATTATAAAGATCATAACAAATGGAAGCTTATGACTGTTACCGCTGAGGAATTTATCCGGCGCTTCTCACTTCATGTACTTCCCAGTGGTTTTACAAAAGTTCGTCATTACGGATTGCTCGGAAACCGTAACAAAACAGAAAAGCTTAAGGTATGCAAAAACTTAACCAACACACCAATCATTGAAAAGGTAATTCTGTCCACCGCACAATTGATTGAAAAGCTTATAGGTAAAAAGGCATTTCTTTGTCCCTGCTGCAACAGTGACAAGCTGGTCCGTTACCCATGCTACCTGCCATAGTAACACTTAACTTTATAATTTCAATTATCCCCGATCTTACCAATATGGGGGAAAGGGGGAACTATGTTCATTTTACCTTATTATTTAGTGATTGAAAAGAAAATATTTCTTTCAACCTATCTGTGTTTGCTTTAATATCTACTTTTCGTGGAAAGCTTGTAAATTAAAAACCCATAGTTACTGGCTAACCGCAGTTTCCTGCTATGAAATTATCCAAAGTTATGCACAGGTTAACAATTAAATGTATGCAGGTATCTAACCTTTAGGTACCTGCTATTTTGTGCATAACTTCGTATAATCTTCTATTCATAATGGGCAACTTAAAGTGCCTGCCTTTATCATCCTCACTTATGCTTCATATATAAAACCGAATTTCAAGTTTAATTTGCCTGCGGTAAATATTTCATATTCTGGTTCCATTAAAATTTTCTCTCTTGCTAATTCTTTATTACAAATAAAATATGTATGAAAATCTGAATCACTATTAAAAACACCTAATCGAGAGTCACCTTCTTTAAAAGTTTCCATTTTATATAAGAGGTCATCGATATCAACATGATATTTTCCAGCTATAATTAAGATTTTCCCCAAATTAAACTGCACCCCGAATAGTTCGCATTTAAAGTCATTTTCATAACATAAACAGAATGCATTCGTTTGATGTGCTTTTTCACACAGTTTCTTCAAAGCATCTTTATCTTTAAATTCTGTAGTCATTAGTTTTCCTAAAGAAAATGCGTCTGTAAATCCTTCATCTATAAGTTGAATAATCAACTGAATTTGATGAATGTCTATCTCATAAATATCATCAGGGCGATAAAACTTTAAATCATAGAAATCTTCTATTCTTGCAATATCGGAAAGTATCTTCAAACTAATCTCATCGACTTTAGCATTACCTGTCAAAGACGATCCAGAAAGCACTTTTGTTCCGACAGAATTTTCAATATAAAATTCTGTATCTTTAGAAGATATAGTGTTTGATAAAAACTTAAAGTATTTTTCTCTTTGCAACATTGCCGATATGCTTCTTTCCATTTTAGGAGCCAAAAAAACACGGACATCAGTTTTTCCTCCAGCAATCGGTCCTTCATATTCAATATTTAATTCCCTTAAAACTTCTTTTCGATTGTTGAGACGAATATATTGTTGACCATTATTATCATATGCAAATACGGATAACTTTTTTAAAAGTATCTGATATTCCTGATTATCAGATTTTACAACAAATCGACACGCTTCTTCTATTTCACTAACACTAGGTAGCTCTTGGATTTCTGTCTTCTCGGCTCTGCTGATTTCCATCTCATATCTTTTCCATCCGGAATTATATGTATATGGTGCAATAATTACATCTTTTGAATTATCAGGTACATAAAGCATAGAAAAAGAATTTGGGTGATCATCATTATAATAAGTTGCGCCGGCCGTTAATAATTTCCCGCCTCCTATTTGTTGCTGAAGAACCGGTCTCCCACCAGTTTCTGTATGTCCGCAAAGAACTAAATCTACATTCTGCCTTAATAGCGGTAAAGTGGCAACACGACCATCATATTCACAAACCTCATTGGGATGTAAAAAGCGTTCTGCATGGTGAAACAAAGCGATAGTGTAATGAACATTATCATGAGCAGGAATAACACCATATCTCATCAATTCTTTGACTTGATTTAACCCAATCCACATCCGATCATCAGATATCTCCTGAATAGATGATAATAACGCGGTATTAAATGCTACCAATCGTATTTTATTGCCTGATGAGAACGAAACATCCTTGTAGCCCAAGCTATAACTATATTCCATTTTACCATCAACTGGATAAGCAAATGGTTCCATTCCGATTTCTTCACAAAATTTATCGTAATCGTATATTGGAGGTTCCATTTCATGGACATGACTATATTTATAGATTTCATCAATCTCTGCTATTGCATTGTCATTAAGTTCTGAATGAATAGTTGCATAATTTCTATTTACATCGTGATTGCCAACACAAAACGTAATATCTTTGCCAGAAAGACCTGCTACAAACAAAAGATTTTTGAACCATGATAGCGCTTCCTCGTATTCCTTCCTCTTTCCGTGCCAAGCTATATCACCAGTTACTACAATATGTTCGGGCTTCATTTGCTTATCGATATTATTTACACATTTAATTAGTTCTATCAGAATTTTTTCTTTCAGTTTAAAGTTATCTTTAATATTATAACATTCATAGTTTCTGCCAAAATGTATATCTGACAAATGCAAAATGTTCATATGTTCTCCTCGTTTCGCCCTTAAATAATAAAATCAAGATCCAAAGCAATCTGCAAGATCCAATAGGATAATGAAACCCAACTTCCCATTATTGCAATTGAACATTTTGTTGCTTGTTACCAAATTCGTATTATAGCAATAATTTTTATTGGACATTTCATATCATGATATACCATAATATTCCATTATGCAATATTTATCTACAAAATCTCATATATATCTTAAGACTACTTAAGAAAGATAAGAATTATAATAAGATTTCAACGGAACAAGGCAAAGTTGAAAAAGCATATATGAAATTAAAGCTATCAAAAAAGCAAAGAAATATGTAGATAAACTGTTATCCGCAACGGATGAAATGAACATGGAAGAAAACACTTATAGCTATCTGGCCGGAATCTATGACAGCGATAATGTTATGGTAAGAGAAACATTGAGTTTTTGGAAGAATTCAGATCAAAAAAACGAGTTGCCATTATCCGCAACGGAAAGGACGTCCATGGACGCATTGCGTGAGTTATACATTATATCTTCGGAACTCAAACAGACCGAAGATGCTTTGAAAGAATCCGATAGGCAATTATTTGATTACATGAAATATAACTT
>Ga0153937_1000396_pt1 | contig 16108 bp, 17 predicted proteins | sample TSNY021MetaG_FD_104680 | JGI IMG/M metagenome (GOLD analysis project Ga0153937, IMG submission 104680) | Attine ant fungus gardens microbial communities from New York, USA - TSNY021 MetaG | ecosystem: Host-associated > Fungi > Mycelium > Unclassified | place: USA: New York, Robert Murphy County... | reverse complement strand
ATGAGTTGTTAAATGACAGTGCATTTAATCTGGAGGCTTACATCTCTAAGGAGTTCGGCAGAAGAATCGGCTCTAAGGAGGAGGAGGCCTTTTTTGTTGGAAACGGCACAGGTAAACCAACAGGTATTTTCAATACGACGGGCGGTGCTGCTGATGGAACAACAACTTCCGCAGCAGCAATTGCTTTTGATGATGTGATGGATTTGTTTTATTCGGTCAAATCCCCATATCGTAAAAAGGCTATATGGGTGCTGAATGATACCACAGTGAAAGCATTGCGGAAGTTGAAGGATAATAACGGCAATTATATCTGGCAGCCATCGGTACAGGTAGGACAGCCGGATATGATTTTGAACCGTCCGTACCACACTTCTTCTTATGTGCCGGAAATTGCAGCAGGTAAGAAGGTTATGGCATTTGGTGATTTTTCTTATTACTGGATTGCGGACAGACAGGGCAGGAGCTTTAAGCGGCTGAATGAACTGTATGCAGCAAATGGTCAGGTGGGATTCCTGGCAAGCCAGCGTGTGGATGGTAAACTGATTCTTGCTGAAGCAGTGAAGACAATGTCTATGAAGTCAGGCTCCGGTGCATAAAACCAGATGCTGCACTGACTGATGAGGAGGTGGAAGGATGGCGGTTGTGACATTGGGGGAAGCGAAGCAGTATCTCCGGGTGGACAGCAGGGATGAAGATAATATTATTTCCGGGCTTTTGGAAACCGGGGAACAGATGTGCCGGGATGTGGCACGTTTGGAATTGGCGGAGTTGGAAGAACATCTTTCGATGGCACGGATTGCCGTCCTGTATGCTACTGCATATTTGTATGAACACCGGGAGCAGGCGGATCATGATGATTTGATACAGACACTGCGGTCTTTGCTGTTTGGTATCCGCCGGGAGGTGTTCTGATGGTAGCAGAGGGTTGGGGCAGCAGGAATAGCACTCCAAGGATTGCGCTTGGTGAGTGGAAGGAGCGGATTACAATTCAGAAAAGCATTCCGGGAACGGATAAGGCTGGGAATCACCTGCTTTCATGGCAAGATTATTTTACGTGTTCTGCTTATGTCAATAACCTTTCCGGGAAGGAGTATTGGGAGGCAGCACAGGTAAATGCCCAGAAGGAGATTTATTTTCTGATCCGGTATTGCACGGAGACAGCCTGTATGGATACGGAGCATTACCGGATACTGCTCAGGGGACAGATTTACAACATTACGTTTCTGGATAATGTGAAGTATCAGAATAAGATATTGAAACTGCGTGCTTCTCTGGAAAAGAGGTGAACAGGATGTCAGACCGGAGAGTGACGGTGGATCAGATGGCGGATGCCATCATGGAGGGGCTTTTGGAATATGCCGGGCTTGCCACGGATATGATGAAGGATTGTGTGAAAAAAGCTGGCAACACGGTGAAGAAAGAAACACAAGATAATGCTCCGGTGAAATCTGGGAGGTACAAGAAAAGCTGGGCGTTGAAATGTCAAAAGGAGACTGGTACGACATTGGAGATGGTGGTTTACAGCAAGAACCGTTATCAGCTTACGCACCTGCTAGAAAAGGGACATGCAAAGCGGGGAGGTGGCCGGGTGAGAGCGATTCCGCATATCGGTCCGGCAGAAGAGAAAGGCATTCAGGTGTTGGAGGACGGTATCAGAAGGGGGCTTTCTAAATGAATCATGAAGATGTGTTGCAGATGATGGTGGAAATAGGGCTGCCCTTTGCTTACGACCATTTCGTAGAGGGAGAAGCACCGGAACCTCCATTTCTTGCGTTTTTGTATCCGAAGGCTGTCAATTTTGCAGCGGATGGGATTGCCTATTTTAAAGTGAACCAGCTTGATATTGAGCTATATACAGATTTGAAACATCCGGGTTTGGAAGAGAAAATAGAAGCAGTGTTATTAAAGCATGGTATTTTTTATGCCAAGAGTGAAGTCTGGATTGAATCGGAGAAGTTGTATGAAGTGTTGTATGAGATGGAGGTATAAATTGTATGAATAATAAAGTGAAGTTTAATATCTGTAACTGTCATTATGCATTGCAGAAATTATCGGAGGAAGGGGAACTGACCTTTGAAAATCCGGTAGCGATGCCGGGAGCAGTTTCTTTGGCTCTGGATCCGAATGGTGAGCCGGAATCCTTTTATGCAGACGGGATTGAGTATTATATCATTGCCAATAACATGGGCTATGATGGAGATTTGGAACTGGCGTTGATTCCGGAGAGTTTCAGGACCGATGTTCTGAAAGAGGAAGCAGATACTAATGAGGTTCTGGTGGAGAATGCAAATTCAGAAACAGGGGCATTTGCCCTGTTGTTTGAGTTTGACGGAGATATCAGGAAAATACGTCATGTGCTTTATAACTGTTCAGCCAGTCGTCCGAAGATTGAGGGCAAGACCAATGAGGAGAACCGGGAGGTGCAGACAGAATCGCTGACCGTTAAGGCAAGACCGATGGCGGATGGATATGTGAAAGCGAAGACAGGGAACCAGACAACGAAAGAAACTTATGATGGCTGGTATTCGGATGTTTATCTGCCGGTTCCGAAAACAGAGGCAGAATATGAAGAAGGTCAGGGCTAAAGGAGGTTGAAAGGAAATGAGTATCTGTAAGAAGATTGAAATTGATGGAAAGGATGTCTTGTTTAAAGCATCCGCAGCTATTCCCCGGATTTACCGTTTAAAATTCCAGCGGGATATTTATAAAGATTTACAGGTGTTGGAGCAGAGTATTGGGGCAGGAAATGAAGAGCAGTCCAACCTGGATTTGTTCTCACTGGAGATGTTTGAAAATATTGCTTATACGATGGCAAAACATGCAGACCCACAGATTCCCTGTGATGTGGAAGAGTGGTTGGATGGATTTAATACCTTTTCAATTTATCAGGTGCTGCCGCGGTTAATTGAGCTGTGGGGACTAAATGTGAAAACGGATGTGGAGGCTAAAAAAAACTTCGTCCTACAGAGCGTGAAATGACAACACCGTTGTTCCTGCTCCGGTGCATACAACTGGGAATTTCCATGAGAGATATGGGATTGCTGTCGATTGGGCTTATCAATGATATGTATGCAGAGAGCAGGAATGATGAGTATAAATACTGTGAGATTGGGACACAGGCGGATATGGACCGATTTTGATTGATAAGGCAGCCTTTTTCAGTTATGATTGTTAGTGTATAAAGGCTGGCAGTGTCAGCAAAAAATTAAATCCAGGTGATTGTTATGAATAGAGAATTAATAGAAAAATATTTTGAGATTTATTTTTCATATATCATTGATGAAGATATTAAAAAAAATGAAAGGAAAAAAATTCATAATTTGTTAGCAAAACTGAATAATCCAGCGTCTATATATAAAGGGTTTTCCTTTTCTTGTTTGAACGTTTCAGAGCAAGTTAGGTTGTTGCATTTTATTTTGGAAGAAATAGATGAAAGACAAATAATCAGTAATTTGAGTAAAATAGATGCAGATAAAGACTATCGTAATCTTAAAATAGATGATGCAGATGAAAAAGGGCTTATTGAAAGTTTCTTTGATAACGAAATGTCGAATTATGAACCAATTGATATTAATTCTATGCTAATATCGAACAGAAAGGTTATAAGAAGTGAACAAGATATACATTTGGTGTTGGATTACCTAAATTTGGCTAATGAAACAATAATTCAGTTGTTGATGGATGAAATCAATACTTTTTATATGATGGGTTTTCATTTTGAATATCTCACATATATAAAGGAATATATTGATTATATTGTAAATGATATACTGCAGTTGGTAGTTTATAAAGTTATCCGTAATTCTGATATGAATACAGTGGGTATTTTGCAGGAATTATCCAATGAAGTGAGATGTCTTTCAGATAAGTTGGATGTCCAATTAGATAAGAAACGCAAGGAACAGACAAGCGATGATATTTTGACAGCAAGCCAAGTAATGAGATATTTTTCTGCATATTTAAGGCATCGCAGTAAACTAAAAGAAGAAACAGATATTTATAAGGAACTAGAAAAAGAAGCAAAACAATCTCCTGCATTATTTAATCCGATACGGGAAGAGTATACGGCAGCAAAAATATTATTATCAGAAGAAGATATTAAAAAAGCTACTATGATTATTACAGATGGTGAATCAATTTATCGTTATAATGAGAAATTATCTACGGTTCGTGAATTTATAGATATTATGAGAAATTATGGTGGTAGACAATGCTATTCTAATTGTTTACAAGATTTAAAAGTATATTTTAGAGAAATTTATATTAGTAAGGCAATATATAAACGGCAACAAACTCACAAGATAGTAGAAGATTATATTAAAAAAATCAATTCAGCAGTAGAAAATAATGAAGTGCTTCCAGAGTTTGATAAAAAAAGCCAATATATGTTCGTGAGAGAGAAGATAAGCAGAGGGTATTTTAGAGAAAAAGGACTGTTAGCAGATTATTATGAGAAAATAGCGTTTACAAGTGAATTTTATGATCTGCTATTAAAAATATATTGGTTCTGTGATTTTAAAGATGCACTTGAATTTCTTTATGAGATAAATTGTTGTCTTCTAAAAAAAATACAGTCGTTGATTGAGATATGATTTTTTGCAAAACTCATACCCTGACAGTATATGAAGGATATGATATATTTGTGGCAAGAAAAAAATTAATTTATTATCTATAGAAAGGATGAATTTTTATGTCACAAAAAAATTTGAGGGCTATTGGGAAAAATGGAAATCAACTTGGAGGTGGAGCAGCACAATTGAGATACATCAAATTAAGGGGCGGATGGGATGAATACCATAAGGAATTGATTCAGGAAATTGTAGAAAATGTTTATGAGACGGTCTTAGAAAAACAAAGTCGGCCTGTTTTAAAAAAGGTCAAGTGAGCCTGCAATATCTCAAAAACGAGATATTAATATCTATAAAAACCTAAAGATTATGGAAAAGGGCATCGAGGAAGGGGGTGAAGAAGATAAATGCAATTTATTGAAGCTGATGATATATTAAGAAAATACGGCTTGGATAAGGAAGCCAATGAGGAATTTAAGATAAAAACGCTGAAAGACACAGGAAAAATGAATGTTGGATTAAGACTAAGAATCTGTGCAGAACATTTATCGAAAAAAGCAAGGGAATTACGTGAAAAAAGAAAGAGTATTGTTGAAGCGAATAAGAATAAATGTCCAAACTATGAAATAGAGTTAATGAAAAATCCATATGCACATGACGATTGTTCATTTATCAATATGGTTATTCCAAAAGATTTTTGTCTTAAATGTGAGTTTTATTTGAAAAATGTGAAGGATATTGATATAAGTATTAAAGAACTGCAAGTTGCCGCAAAATGTTTTGTAGATGAGGCCAATTATGATGATACCTGGCAGTAGAAAATAAAAATTGGATAATTGATTATACATAGGCACTTGTCAAAGATGGCAGGTGTCTTTTCTTATATTCAGGAGCCAGTGAAGGCTCCTTTTTTCGTGGGAGAAAGGCAGGTGGGAGTATGGCATCCCGAATTCAGGGTATTACAGTTGAAATAGGCGGGGATACTACTAAACTTTCCACCGCCTTGTCAAAAGTGAATAAAGAAATAAGGGATACCCAGTCGCAGTTAAAGGATGTAGATAAACTTTTAAAGCTGGATCCCGGTAATACTGAACTGATGGCACAGAAGCAGAGGCTTCTGACCCAAGCCATCAGCGGGACAAAAGAAAAGTTGGATTCCTTAAAACTGGCAAGTCAGCAGGCGAATGATGCATTGGCAAGAGGAGAAATCAGCCAGAGTCAGTATGATGCCCTTCAACGTGAAATTGTTGAAACAGAGAATGCTTTGGCAGAGTTGGAGCAGCAGGCGGATCGGTCAGCGGTGGCTTTGCAGAAAATTAGTGCTACGGGCGAAAAGCTGCAAAGTGTTGGCTCTTCCATTGAAAGTGTTGGCAAGAAGTTCCTTCCGGTTACTGCAACGGTGACAGCTCTTGGTACATCGGCAGTGAGAGCGGCAGTGGATTTTGAATCTGCCTTTGCAGGTGTGACAAAGACGGTTGACGGAACGGAAGCACAGTTGGAGAACATCCGCCAAGGGATTCTTAAGCTGTCACAGTCTACCGCGTCATCAGCAACAGATATTGCTGCAGTTGCAGAGGCAGCAGGCCAGCTTGGTGTTAAGACGGATGATATCCTGCAATTTACGGAAACGATGGTGCGGCTTGGGGATTCTACAAGTATCAGCGCCGATGAGGCAGCTACTGCCATTGCAAAGCTGTTTAACATCACTGGCACAAGTATGAGCCAGGTAGGGAATTTTGGTGCCGCCTTGGTAGCCCTTGGAAATAATGCTGCAACAACAGAAAACGACATCATGAATATGACAACCAGGATTGCCGCCAGTGCCACACAGGTTGGTATGACGGAGCAGCAGATGCTGGCTTTAGCAACTTCTTTGTCATCCGTTGGCTTAGAAGCGGAGGCTGGTGGTACAGCAATCAGTACAGTCATTACTAACATTGATAAAGCCGTATCTGCTAATTCTGATTCTTTGGAAACTTGGGCGAAAACAGCGGGGATGAGTGCAGAGGAATTTAAGGGGGCCTGGGAGCAGGATGCCTATGGTGCCTTGCAATTGGTGGTATCGGGAATGGGGGATGCCAGTGCGAACGGTGAGAATCTTAATATACTGTTAGATGAGTTGGGGATTACCGGAATCAGGACAAGTGATACCATGAAACGTCTGTCGAATGCTTCGGAAATGATGAGTGAAATGACCGGGATTGCCAATCAGGCATGGGCAGAAAATACAGCGTTGACGGATGAATCCAATAAAAGGTATGAAACCACGGCAGCCAAGCTGTCACAGTTGAAAGCAACGTTGACGGAGGTGGGTATTACTTTTGGGGAATTGTTGTTGCCTTATGTACAGAAAGCAGTTGAGTTTTTAAAGGGACTTTTTTCGTGGCTGAATTCCCTGGACGAAGGAACGAAGAAGATAATTATTACGGTTGGCCTGGTTGCGGCAGCAATTGGGCCAGTGTTGATTTTTGTAGGAAAGATAGTTGGTGCAATCGGTACGCTGATGACCATAGTGCCGCAGATTGCGGCTGCTATTTCCGGTGTGATTGCTTTTGTGTCTGGTACAGTGATTCCAGCTCTTGGGGCAGTGGTGGCGGCAATCGGATGGATTCCTCTTGCAATTGCTGCGGTGATTGCCATCATCGTACTGTTGTGGAATAATTGTGACTGGTTCCGTGAAGCGGTCATTGCGATATGGGAGGCAATTAAGTCAGCAACAATCATAGCCTGGAATGCGGTAAAAGAGTTTTTGGTGAACCTCTGGAATGGGATTGTGGAGGTAGGGAAGGCGGTTTGGAATGGGCTGTCTTCCTTTTTTACGTCTTGCTGGGAAGGAATCCAGACCATGTTTACCACAGTTCTGACTGCCATTTCCACATTTTTCAATACCATATGGACAGCAATTCAGAACGTGGTGATTACTATAGGAACGGTAATCCAGACATTTCTGACAACGGCTTGGAATGCCATTCAGACTGTTATTACAACGATATTGACAACCATTCAGACTGTGTTTACAACGGTGTGGAATACAATTAACACGGTTATCACCACGGTGGTGGGAGCGATTCAGTCCTTTATCACGACGGCATGGAAAGGCATTCAATTAGTTGTGCGGACGGTGATGAGTACTATCCAGTCAGTTGTAATCGGTGTATGGAACAGCGTAAAGGCGGTAACATCGACCGTACTGGAGTCGGTGAAAACTGCGGTCAGCAATGCATTCAACAACGTGGTTTCTGGTATCCATAATGCGATGGGCAATGTCTATGATACGGTTGTGTCTGGTTTTAATAAAGCGGTGGGATTCATTACCGGGCTGGCTTCCAGCGCTTTTAGCTGGGGTGCAGATTTGATTAATGGTATTGTGAATGGTATTAAAAGCTGTATCGGAAATGTGATTGATGCAGTATCCGATGTGGCGAACGCCATCCGGTCTTATCTCCACTTTTCGGTGCCGGATGTTGGGCCACTGACGGATTATGAATCCTGGATGCCGGATTTTATGTCCGGGCTGGCAAAAGGAATTGAACGGAGTGAAGGAATGGTGCAGAAGGCTGTGGGCAGTGTGGCAGCTGATATGATCATTAATCCGAAGTTATCTGCAATGGAATACTCACAGATGCAAGCTAATTCGGTAGATTCCGTCCGGCAGATGCTTGGCGGGATTCAGGAGATGTTTGCAGGAATGCAGAACACAGGAAATCCGGGAACCATCTGCATTCCGGTGTATGTGGGAGGAACCTTGCTGGATGAAGTGGTAGTGAATGCACAAACCAGACAGAATCTGCGGTCAGGAGGGAGGTAAGCCATGTCTTTTATTCAATATCTGATATTTGATGATGTGTCGTTACCTCTGCCAGATTCTTATGAGATAGAGCTAAAGGATGTAGAGGCGGATTCCGGCGGCGAGACGGAGGCCGGGACAACACAGCGGGATGTAGTTCGTATTGGCGTAGCAAGTATTTCGGTGTCCTTTTCAGTCAGTCCCAAGTGGCTGAAACTGCTGACATGTTTTAAGCAACAGGAGAAAATCAGTGTCTCCTATTTTGACGCAGAAACGCTGGAAGTGAAACAGGCGGAGATGTTTATTGAGGGATATAAGGCAGGACTGGTTAAGGATACTTCCTATAAAGGATTGTGGAAGGTGTCTTTCATCCTGCATGAATTTTAGTGTGAAGGGGTGATTCTCATGTATCCGGTAAGTGAAGCGTTTCTGGAGGCGGTGCAGAAAAACACTCGGAAATTCTATTGGACCGGGCGGATTCTCACAAAAGCCGGAGCGGTTTATGAGTTTGACAATGAGGATATTGTAAAAGGTTCCGGTTATATATCCAGCCAATGCTGTGGCAGCTCGGAGATTGAAATTGGCACCGTCTATGCGGCGGAAATGGGGATTACATTGTATTCCGGGATTGACCGTTATACCTTAGAAGATGCAAAGATAGAGCTGTTTTACCATCTGCGGGTATCGGAAGGAGCGTTTGAACAAGTTCCGATGGGGATTTTTGAAGTGAGTGAAGCTAACCGCACCCTTCACTGCCTGGAAATCAAAGCCTATGATTATATGCTCCGGTTTGAAAAGAATTTCAATGGATTTGAAACTGTGGGAAATGCTTATGCATTCCTGGCTTTGTGTTGCAAAGCCTGTGATGTGGAGCTGGCCCATACTCAGGCTGAAATTGAGTCGATGCCAAATGGAATAGAACTGTTGTCAGTGTATACGGAAAATGATATTGAGACATACCGGGATGTATTATTTTATGTGGGACAGGTGTTGGGCGGCTTTTTCTGCATCAACCGGACGGGGAAGCTGGAGCTTCGGAGATATGAGAATGAGCCGGTGATGACGGTTTCCAGCAAGCAGAGATTCTCCAGTAGCTTTTCGGATTTTATCACCCGATACACGGCAATCAGTTCTACTAATATCAGAACACAGATTGCGGAGTATTATGCGTTAGAACAAGATGATGGGCTGACTATGAATCTGGGTGTGAATCCTCTGTTACAGTTTGGATTGGAGGAAACCAGAAAAACTTTGCTGGAACATATCCTTGCAGATCTGGCTGTGATTCGGTATGTGCCCTTTGATTCTGATACGATTGGCAATCCGGCATTGGATTTAGGGGATGTACTTGTATTTTCAGGCGGCCATGCAGATGAAACGCAGATTACCTGCGTGATGGGATACCAGATTAAAATCAATGGAAAACATTCTCTTCGATGCGTGGGAAAAAATCCACGGCTGGCACAGGCAAAATCCAAAAATGATAAGAATATTTCCGGTCTGCTGAATCAGATTGAGGCTGGAAAAATTGGAATTCATACGTTTACCAATGCTTCTTCTTATACTGTAAATGATAGTGATGTAAAGATTATCAGTATTGAATTTGCGGCAGGAGAACAAATACATGTCCAGTTTTCAGCCATTGTTGTCATTGATATACAGGCGGATGCGGTGGAAGAGACAGGGACAGCAGCAGGAACGATTGTGGTTCCAGTGCCGGTTCGGTCAGAAGATGGAGAGGTTACAACAGAGGAAATTAGCGTAGATGTAGCATTGCCGTTTGCGAGGATGGAAGATGGAACTGCTGTTGTTTCTGTGAAATATGAATTTAATGATGATGAGATTCTAATCCACCATCCCACAGAAACATGGCAAAGTGGGAAACATATCCTTCCACTTTACTATCCAATAGAAAGATTAATTCCAAACTTTACAAATACTTTTAATGTGTATTTGCGGATGGCTGGCGGAAATGGGGTAATTGAAACAGGAGGATGTATCGCTTCAATTAGCGGACAGGGTATGGCTGCTGCAATGGCATGGGATGGAAAAATCACAGTGGATGAAACGATTCCGGCAATCCAGATAGGAAATGGCTTTCACATACAGGTACTTTGGGATAGTCTTTCTTATCAGACGATGGAAGAGATGAAGTATCAGATGGATGACAAAATTGCAAAGCCTGCAATTGGAACTTTTGCAAAACCGGTTGAAAATGTGTAAGGAGGCAGCTATGAAGATTAATGGAAAAATGACAATTGAATTAACGGATGTGAATACGTCCGAGGTAACAACGATAGCAGAAGAGAATATGGTGACAAATACGATTAACCATATATTCGGATTAAATCCAATGGGCACTTTTTATGATGCTGGAGACAGCACAAATATAGTAAAGTGGGGAAGCAGTTTCCTGCCGATATGTCCGAACCTGATTGGCGGGATTTTAATGTTTCCCAAGGTATTGACGGAGGATGCAGATTATATCTATTCGTCCTCGGATAATATGCCGGTTGCGTATGCTTCCAATGATGTAAACTCGACCGCCAACCTAGCAAGAGGAAGCCTGAATCTGACAGAAAGTAAAGCCTTGGATAATGGTTATAAATTTGTATGGGAATTTACACCTAGCCAGGGGAATGGAACTATTGCTGCTGTAGCATTAACCAGTGCGAACGGAGGCACCAATGCCTATGGTAGCCTGGTAAGTGACGCTGCGGTTTTCCATACGCTCAAAAGTATCCGGTATGTAAGTTCTATGACAAGGGCGCAGATTATGTTGCTGTATGAGACTGTCGAGGTGAATTTTGAAGGGAATTATCTGTTTTCTATTACCTATGAAAATACTGGAGTAAGAATTCGTAAGGTACATCTTCCTATCTTTACGGTTGGAATTAATGAAAAATTAGATGATACTACGGTTACGATATTGGAAGACAAAGTCATCCAGCCGGGACAATTTAAATTTCTGGGAAGTTATACAAAATACGGGGAGTTTTTAGATGGCGGTGATGGATACTGGTATGGATTTTCCAATGAGGGAAATTCCAGTGGGAATGCAACTATGCTTTTGATTAAGATTTCAAAAACTGATTTTTCATTTACGGAGGGGAGTTGGACTCTGTCCAATGCAACATTGATGGATGTGGGAAAACGGAATAATAACAGCACGTATCCGGATCGGTATGTGAGATGTTGTATCCGAAAGGGATATCTGTATGTGTTTGCTTATGACAAGAAAGGGGTTTATAAGATTAATCTGGCCAATTCTTCTGATGTGACACTGATTGATTTTGGCTTTACTTCAAAGGGTAAGGGGTTATGTGATTCGGGAACCAGCGAAGTGTATATGACGTTGGTTGGGGATTTGATTATAGGCGGAGATTTTCAGATAACGGTTTTGGATCAGGTGGTGCAGACGGCTGGAAATACAAAGACCTATTATGGTGCGACACCATTGTTCCAGTATAAGAACTTTCTGCTGGGTTTTGGCGGGAGCTATGGTTCCGATTGCAGAAGCATTTATCTGCTGAATCCTTATTTGGCAACCATTAATAATTTGTCATCGGCGGTTGTGAAAACAGTGGATAAGACAATGAAGATCACTTACACATTAACACAGGAATAATAGATTTTAATAAATATTGCATGGGGCAGCTTTGGAGCTGTCTTTTTTCATGCGGAAAATTAAAGGAGGGCGGCATAATGAAGGATGTTGCAAATACGATGCAGTATATTTTTGCTACAATGGGAGGAGCGATTGGAGCGGCAATGGGTGGATGGGATGGCTTTTTGTATGCACTGATTGTTTTTGTCATGGTGGACTATGTGACCGGAGTTATGGTTGGGATTTTGAATAAGGAGCTTTCCAGCCGGATTGGGTTCAGAGGGATTTTTAAAAAGATTGTTATCTTTTCGCTGGTGGCGGTGGCGCATATTATGGATGTCCAAATAATCAGGAATGGCAGTGTCCTGCGGACAGCAGTGGTTTTCTTCTATTTATCAAATGAAGGAATTTCTATTTTAGAGAATGTAGCTTTGATTGGACTTCCGATTCCAAAGAAGCTTAAGGATGTTCTGGAACAGTTGAAGGAGGGGAAAGACCATGAAGGTGAATAAGAGCTATGTATCAGCTAATAACACTTACAGCGAAAATAACCCGCAGTATATTGTGATTCATAACACAGATAACTTCCGGGTTGGAGCAGATGCTCTGGCTCATGCAAAGGCACAGTTTAATGGGAATTTGAGTACTTCTGTTCATTATTACACGGATGATGGTGATGTGGTGTATCAGACTGCTTCCCATGATAATGGATGTTGGCATGTGGGGGTAAATTATGGTGGGTGGTTGTTTGGCACAGTGAATAACAAAAACAGCATTGGCGTGGAAATGTGTGTACAGGCAGGTTACGACTATAACAAAGCTTTTGCCAATACTGTGGAGTTTGTCTGTCAGCTTATGGCGGAGACAGGGATTACAGGGGATAGAGTTTTACAGCATTATGATGTTTGTGCAAAGAACTGTCCATCCCAGATTCGGGAAAAGGGGATGTGGGAGGAGTTTAAGCGTCAGATTGGAAACGGTGGTTCTGGACAAGAGGATATTTCTGAATGTACGAAGATTATGGGTAAGGCTGTGGCAACCGCAGAGCAGATGCAGGAGTATATCAAAGGGAAAAATCCATCCGTGGCACAGTCGGTGCAGGATATGATTCCGCTGTATCTGTCAGAGGGAGAAGCGGAGGGTGTAAGGGGAGATATTGCTTTTGCTCAATCCTGCCTGGAAACAGGAAATTTTGGGTTCTTTGGTTCGGCTGTAACAATGGAGCAGAACAACTTTTGCGGTATGGGTGTGACATCCAATGGGGTGAAAGGTAATTCATTTGAAACAGCACAGTTAGGCATCCGGGCGCAGATTCAGCATCTAAAAGCCTATGCCAGCACAGAAGGGCTTGTGAATCCAAAGATTGATCCACGTTTTAAGTATGTTACCAGAGGCTCTGCCACTTATGTGGAGTGGCTGGGAATGCAGGAAAATCCGCAGGGGAAAGGCTGGGCTGCCGGAGCAGGATACGGAGAAAAGATCCTTACTATTTTAAAGAATATCACCAGGGAGGCTGGTGGCGGTAATACAGATACAAGTGACTCCAATCAGCCTGTTAATCCTTGCACTGGATATGTGAAGGTATTCTATAAAGGGAAAGATGGAGTGAATGTGAGGAAAGCACCATGTATGGGTGATAACGTGGAACAGGTGGTGTTTGACGGTGTTTATACTGTGGTGGGTATCAGTGCGGACGGTCAGTGGTACAAGCTAAAATCTGGACTGTTTATTACTTCGGATAAAGAGTATGTACAGTTCATGGAAAGCCTGTCTGCGGTATCTTCTTATATGGTGAAGGTGAGCATCCCAGACCTGAATATCCGGAAAGGTCCAGGAACAGATTATGATAGAATCGGAACATTTACCGGAACAGGGGTATTTACCATTGTGGAGGAGTCATCCGGGCAAGGCGCTTCTACGTGGGGACTTTTGAAATCCTATCAGAAGAAACGAGATGGATGGATTTCACTGGATCATGTCACAAGGATTTAGAGGGCAGAGGAAGATGACGTTACTAAAACAGCCCAATAAGCAAAAAGAAAGGACCAATTTATGGATACCGATATGACTATTTTTGCTGAACTACTTGCAACTCTCATAACTAAATATGCCGATAAAATCGACTTAGAAAGTTTACCAGACCCACCTCCACCAGACCCACCACAAAGATTAACAGATTAAATTGTTGGTCTTTTTTTATTTAATCAAAATCTCCTTGAATATCTGTATCGCATTTGATATAATTTGTGTGACAGGGTAATTACGTGCGCTTTAAGTCCAAACTTTTACGAGGTGATTATATTGAATAAAAAAATGAAGGTATACACATATAAGAGGGTATCCACATCCATGCAAGTAGACGGATATTCTCTTGATGCCCAAGATGAACGGATTACGAAATATGCCGAGGCCTTTGATTTTGAAATTGTTGGCAAATATGAAGACGCAGGCAAGTCTGGAAAATCTATTGAAGGTCGTGCCGAGTTTAAAAAAATGTTGGAAGACATAGAATCCAATAAAGATGGTATTTCTTATGTTTTAGTATTTAAGTTATCACGTTTTGGCAGAAATGCCGCTGATGTATTGAGTACGCTCCAACTCATGCAAGATTATGGTGTGAATCTAATATGCGTTGAGGATGGTATTGACAGCTCCAAGGACGCTGGCAAGCTAATGATATCTGTGCTGTCTGCAGTGGCTGAAATTGAACGTGAGAACATATTGATACAGACAATGGAAGGGCGCAGGCAGAAAGCCAGAGAGGGTAAATGGAATGGTGGATTTGCCCCTTATGGTTATAAGCTAATCAATGGTAAATTAGAAATTGAAGAAGATGAAGCCGAAGCTGTTCGCTTGATTTTTGAAAAATACGTAAACACTAGCATGGGAGCAAACGGCATTACGAAATATTTACAACAACAAGGTATCATGAAAAAAGCAAGGCAGAACGGTAAAAATCCTCTTTTTTCCGACAAATTAATACGTGATATCCTTGATAATCCAGTATATGCTGGAAAAATTGCTTATGGTCGAAGAAGAAATGAAAAGATAGCTGGCAGCCGTGAAACTCATATCGTTAAGCAAGATGATTTTATGGTTTTTGACGGAATCCACGAAGCAATCATAAATGAAGACGCATGGGAAAAGACACAAGAAAAACGCATATTACAAGCGAATAAATATGAACATATCAATAAGGGTAAAGACGAAAGAATACATCTCCTATCTGGTCTTATACAGTGTCCTATGTGTGGTGCTGGCATGTATGGCAACAAGTCTATTAAAAAAGGCAAGAATGGGAAAAAGGCCTATTATTATTACGGTTGTAAGCACCGAACCATGATAAACGAGCATCGTTGCACTTACAACAAACAGTTACAAGAGGAAAAGTTGGATCATGCAGTAGCGGAAGTGATTGGTAAGCTTGTTAGCAATCCAAAATTTGCGGATGTAATGCAGAAAAAAATAAATATCCAAACAGATACTAGCGAAGTAGAAAAAGAGATTGCTAATTATCAAAAACAATTAGGACAATATATCGGAACGAAACGAAGCCTTGAAAATCAGATAGACCACTTAGATTATGAGGATAAACATTATGATAGAAAGCTTTCTGATTTACAAGATAGATTGGACAAGATGTATGATAATATTGACGATATTGAACACAGCTTGAAAGATTGTAAAGACAGAAAAAGAGCCATTGAAGCGGAGCAATTAACCGCTGATAATGTGTATAAGACCCTTATCTACTTTGATAAACTATATAATGTGATGGAAGATGCTGATAAAAGAGCATTACTTACAGTATTAATAAAAAAAATACATGTTTATGAGGAAGAACAGGCCAATGGACAGTGGTTAAAGTCGATTATATTTAAACTTCCAATTGTTGAAGAAAACATGGAAATTGGTTTGGACAATGATACACATGTTGAGAGTATAATAATGATGACGAAATGTGGTTCGGGGGAGAAAAAGTAGGGTTGGACCACAAGATGTAGTGGTTTGAGGGTGGAAAATGAGGCGAAATTGGCATCTGTGGATGCGAATTTTGACCCGCTTTTTTGTCACATTTCACTGATTTGACGGTAGATGAAAAGTAATATTTTAAAAGGTGCATATGGATCTTTGAGAATGTTTTTT
>Ga0153937_1000393_pt1 | contig 16153 bp, 14 predicted proteins | sample TSNY021MetaG_FD_104680 | JGI IMG/M metagenome (GOLD analysis project Ga0153937, IMG submission 104680) | Attine ant fungus gardens microbial communities from New York, USA - TSNY021 MetaG | ecosystem: Host-associated > Fungi > Mycelium > Unclassified | place: USA: New York, Robert Murphy County... | reverse complement strand
ATTTTTGCCGCAGTGCAAGGAAACGACAACGACGCGCACTGGAGGTGCGCTAGGCGGAGTTGACGCGGCAATGAGGCAAAAAGACAAGGAAGATGTAAAGTTTATTTCCAAGCACTGCCTTAGACAGGTTATATTCATAAAATTTATAATTATACAGGAGGTACTAATATGCAATTTTCCATTCAACCACAAATATCTGACTGCGCATCGCTGGAGGCTTTTTTTGAACAGTGGAATGTAGGAAAACAAGATTTAATTATCACAAACGAATATGTATTATCCCCGCATTTAAAAGGTCGGCCCACCCCCTGCGATATGATTTACCAAGAGCAATATGGTTCCGGGGAGCCATACGAGGAAATGGTTGACGCCATGTTTGATGCCGCCGCCGGGAAACAGTACGACAGAATTATCGCCATAGGCGGCGGTACTGTAATTGATATCGCAAAGCTGTTCGTATTTAATGAAGATCTGCGCTGTGAAAGGATCTTCGCGGAAGGAGCTAAGCTGAAACGCAATCGTAAGCTCATTGCTATACCGACAACCTGCGGCACCGGCAGCGAAGTAACATGCATATCCATCGTAGAGTTTAAGAAGAAAAATACGAAGCTGGGTCTTGCGATTCCCGCTCTTTACGCGGACGAAGCGGTCTTGATTCCCAGCTTGCTGCAAACGATCCCTTACGAGGTTTTTGCGACAAGTTCAATTGACGCCTTAATTCATTCTGTAGAATCATTCGTCTCGCCGAAAGCCAACCCATTTACACAAGCTATCGGGCGTGAGTCGATAGAAAGAATATTGACCGGATATCAAGCATTGGCTAAGAATGAAAAGAAAAAGCTTCCTGAGGACATGACTTCATTTTTGATTGCCAGCACAATGGGAGGAATTGCCTTTGGTAACGCCGGCTGCGCCGCTGTCCACGCATTATCCTATCCTTTGGGAGGCAACTATCATGTCCCACATGGCAAAGCAAATTACCTGGTTTTCCAGGCCGTTTTCGCCGCGTATAAAAAGCTGGGCGCTGATTTAAGCCAATTGGAGATTGCTTTAGCTTCAGCACTGGGATGCGATAAGAGTGCCGCATGGACTGAGCTGTTTAGCCTGCTGGAAAAAGTCTTGCCGAATCAGACTCTCTCTCAGCTTGGAGCCGACGCCGCAAAGTGCGCTGAAATGGCTCGTTCTGTTGTCGAAAATCAACAAAGGCTCCTTATAAACAATCCTGTTCCGTTAGACGAAGAACAAATCAGACAAATCTACTTGAATTGCCTGTGATATCGGAAATAAAGAACTGTCCCGCAGGATCAAGGTATTACGCGATATTATTGTTCATAAGGGGCTGTTGCAGAATAAAAGCCAAAATTAAAAATGCACAAATGATTCCGCTGTGAAAAACCTTAACGGAACGCGGATTTTACGGATTTAGCGGATTTTAGCGGATTTCTAATTTTTTATCCGCGAAAATCCGCTAAATCAGTGTAATCCGCGTTCCATTTCCTTTGCTTCAGTCTTACAATGGAAACGATTTGTGCATGTTTTCTTTTGGGGTCATTCTGCAACAGCCCCTTATTTTATTCCAACGCAAACTCGGTGTCGGCTATTATAACGTTTTGTCATATACCGGCAGCATTACGAAAACTACAAACCAACCTTTCTCATAGGTAACTTCTATGACGCCTTTGTACTTTTTCACAATCCTATTTATACTTAGCATACCTATGCCGTGGTTAACGCGGTTTGCCTTGCTTGTAATAAAGACATGATTCTTTTCATCCGGCTCATATTCATAACTATTTTCCACTTCCAAATACAAAAACTGATTATCCCTTTTTATGGAAAAATCGATTTCTCGTCTAGCAGGATCTCTTACTTTAGTCACTGCTTCCAGCGCGTTTTCAAGTATATTTCCTATTAATACGCCAATATCTGTTGATTCCATTAATATCCCATCTTCAAAGGAGCCGTCTAAACGGAATTTTATGTTATTTTGCCGGGCGTTTGTATAAATGCCGTTAATAATAGCGGTTGCCACAGGAATCCCCGCATCTAATAAATTAGTATCTACGATGCTTTGGTGATATTCTGTTATTGATTCCAACGCGGCTTCAATATTTCCGTCTTCAATCATAGTCTTTAAATTAATTAGATAATGCTTCAAATCGTGGTTTAGCATCCGTATTTCTTTATCTGAGCTTTCTTTGCATAGAATATAATTATTTAATAATTCGTTTTGATATTCAATCAAATTTTTCTCGTTAGCTTTTATAAAGTATAAGCGCATTTGATGAAATATATAGAATGATATAAGCGCAGCGGCGATTGCCCATAAATAATTCATAAAGCCCAAAGCCTCCCTGCCCTATATTTCCCGTAACGCAAGACAGCCTCTTCTTTTGCCTTTTCGGTAGTTCCTATGCAAATTGTTTTATTATTTGACATACGAAAGTAATCCCCGGTTAACTCAACGATTTGAGCTAAATTAACACAATATTTTCTTGATATAATAATAAAATGCTGAGACCCTAGCTTTTCCCAATATTTTTGCAAGCTATATGTATGCATTTCATATTCGCCATATTTTGTAAACAGCCAAACTCTTCTGTTTATTACTTCTAAATATAGGATGTTTTTTTTCTTGACGGCAAGACTTCTTATTTCATTCATGTAATTATAAGAAAACTCGATAAATTCATCTTTAGAGCTCAACATTTTCCTTTTTTTAAGGTACGCTGCTATTGCTTCGTCAATGTCGTCTTCTAAAGAATCTTTGTCTATGTACCTGAATACATTGTATCTAAAAGCTTGCTTAGGAACTACCGTTAGTTGTGTTATGAATAACAGGCAGAAGCTGTTATCTAGGGCTCTTAATTTCTCAGCCGTGAGGAAACCGCTGATAGTTGGCATTTTTATATCCAGAAAAATCATGTCATACATTCTTTTTCTTTTCTCAACCTGTTCAATCAAATGCCTGCCATCATAAAATAAATCTGTCTTAATATCATAATTATATCTTGAAAACTTATCTCTAAGAAACACACTAAATCTCTGTAAAAATCTTTTGTCATCATCACATAGCGCAATATGAAACATAAAAAACTCCTTACTTCAAAAGCAATGAAATGGTGTTCGCCTGCAAATCACCACTCCTGATTTATCATGCGTATAGACATTTCTTTTTTAATAATACTGTAAGCCCATAATAATTTCAACTATACAGGTATTGTTGCAAAAATTAGATTAATCCCCCAGCCCTCTCGCATTCGCTTATAAATTTCAATTTTATTTCTATGGAGCAATCACTGTGTACATAAACGGCATCTACCAGCGTATTTACAACCTCTTTTGTCAGCGCTGTTATAGAAGGGCAGTCTTTTAGCGCCTTCCCTGTAGAATTGGATTTATCCAGCTTAGCCTGAAGCTGCTTTAACTCATCCCTTAATTCAGCTATTTCCCCCCTAAGCCCTTCCTCCTTACGGTTAAGCTCAGCCTGCTTTAAAAGGTAGCTTTCCTTGCTGCGCTTTCCGTCCGCGTTTTCTTCGTAATACTTAAGCTTTAGGGAGCTTAGCTTTTTTATGCTGAACTCCAGCTCTTTTATTTGGTTTTGTAATTGCTTGGCATTTTCAGAAGCCGACAATTTTTTCGCCGAAGGCTTTTCCATATCCAGCAGCATTTGAGCATAGGAGCGGATGACGCATAGCAAGGCTGTTTCAATTTCACTCTCCAAGATGCGGGTATTCATACATTCCGCGCCGGAAATAAAACGGCTGCTGGCGCAATAATAGAGCGGAGCCGGCTTTTTCAACCTCGGCAAAGCGTGCTTGCATACTCCGCATTTCACCTTGCCGTACAGCGGCCGGCCGTAGTCATAAACATTTTTTCTTTCCGCGTACTTCGCAAGGTTGTCTTGAGCCTCAGCGAATTCTTCTTCAGATACTATCGGCATATGCCTGTCTGCAACAACAACCCATTTGTCTTTCGGGACCTTGACTGTTTTCACTTTACCTGTCTCAGGTCTGCTCCGCTTTCCGTAAATATTTTTCCCTGTGTAACGCTCATCACGCAGTATCAGTATTACAGTACCATTGGTCCAAAAATTGCTTTCACCTATTATCGGCCACTTATGACGAAATCCTTGCTTTTTCTTCCACATACTCGGTGTTGGGACCCCTTCATCATTAAGAAGCCGCGCAATCCGTACGGCGCTCATTCCTGATATTGCCATGCGGAAAATTCGGCTGACAACCTGAGCCGCTTCCTTATCAACCACCAGCCGGCGCTTATCCCCGCTGTCCTTCATATAACCGTAAGGCGCGTAAGCGCCGATATACTCGCCTTTTCGCGCTCTTGTCAATTTTCCGCTGCGGGTCTTTTGGGATAAATCCTCGCTGTAATAGCTGTAAATAATGTTCCGGAAGGCTGTGTCCACGCCGCTGGTTATGCCGTCCATTTTGCCGCTGTCATATCCGTCGTTGACTGAAATAAAACGTACTTTAAGGAAGGGAAATATCTGGTCGATATAGTCGCTGACCTCTATATAATCCCTGCCAAACCGGGAAAAATCTTTGACCAGGATACAATCAATATTGCCGGCCCTTGCCTGCTCCAGCAAACGGGTTATGCCGGGACGCTGAAAATTCGTCCCGGAAAATCCATCGTCGCAAAACTCAAGTATTCGGCTTTGGGCAAGGTCTGAGTTGTTTTTTATGAACGACAACAGCAAATCCCTTTGGTTTGATACGCTGTTGCTTTCCGCCTTGCCGCTTTTTGCGAGGTCATTGTCTTCTACGGAAAGTCGGATGTAAATCGCGACTCTGTTATGCATGATTACTTCTCCCTGACAATAATTTTCGAACCAATGTTTCGCCTCCCCTGCTCATTTACATCAAATATATGAGTAACAGTGCTTGTCTTATTAAGGTTGCTTATCGTATGCATTTAAACCGGCGTTTCCCAAATAGACGCGTTGCTTATAAGCCGTGGGCGTAAGTCCGGTATATTTTTTAAAAATCTGGCTAAAATAACGGGCGTTAACAAATCCCACCATCTCCATAACCCAATATATTTTGTTCTGCGGCTCAACCAGAAGTTCTTTAGCTCGCTCTATGCGGCAATAATTGATATAGTCAACCACTGATAGTCCGGTTTGCTTTTTGAAAAGATTGGATAAATAGGTTGGATGCAGATAGATATCCTCAGAAATAGCCTGTAACGAGAGCGGTCTTGTAAAGTTCGCGCGAATATAGCGCACCGCTTGACGAATCGGCGGTGACAGCCCGCTTTCCGGCGGCAAAGGGGAGAGGGAATCGCTGCGGACCTCCGGAAGGACGCCCTCTCCGCGCAGACCACATAATAATCGTCGGTATTCACCGGGCAAATGTTCCGGCTTTTTCACCGGCCACACCCATTCACCCCGCATAGCCGCGCCGCTTTGTACCAACATGCTGAACACGGCGGACGGAAGCTCCGTTTCTTCCCTGCGGCAGACCAGCAATAAAATAAAGAAATATTCTTGACCATACAGACACCAGTCTTCTTCATTGATTTTCTTAAACAAATCCCTGATCTGTTTTTTTTCTTGCCGTGAAAAGAAGACATATATGGCAAAGCGCTTGCCATTAAGATGATACAACCTGATAAGCTCGTTCATCCGCCCGGCTTCAAGCTGTTGTTCCTCAAACACAAGATCGTTCAGGAACATCTTCCTCAGATGCGCGAGGTTCGCTTTAATATAGCTTTCGTCCTTTTGCCGCATTATCCGTTCCCGGTACTTTTCCTCCGCGCGCCACAAGACTTTTCTCAATTTTTCAGGGGAAACGGGTTTTAGCAAATAATCCAGCGCGCCGTGCTGCAATGCGCTCCGCGCGTATTCGAATTTCGCGTGAGCCGTAATAAATACAATTTCCGTATCGTATCCTCGCTCGCGAACCATAGCGCATAGCGTAATGCCGTTCAGCTCCGGCATGCTAATGTCGATCAGCGCCAGTTGGACGTTATCCCAGTCGCAGTTGTTTAACGCGTCCTCCGGATCAGAGTAAACGCCCTGAACAGACCAATCCGGGCTGATCCGGCGCACGGTGGCGGCCAAACCGTTCGCAATGACCGGTTCGTCGTCAATAATGATTATTTTCATACAGGGCCTCCTTTTGTATAGGAATGCGGATACATACCCTTACGCCGTCCCCGTATCGGCTCTCCACCCTCAACTCCGCAGCGTCGCCATATAGATATTGCAGGCGCGCGCGTACGCTGTGCAGCCCGATATGAGTACTATCGTCGCGGGATTCATCAGAATTTAATTGCGTCAGAGTGTCAGGCGGTATTCCAATGCCGTTATCGCTGATTTCGATACGATAACAGCCGTCCTCATCAATACAGCCGACAATTTCCAACCGGTTGTTGTTTCTGCGCCGCTGGAAGCCGTGTATCAGAGCGTTTTCTATGATCGGTTGTAAAGTTAGGCGCGGCAGACGCACATCTTGGGCATCATCTAAAGAAAACGCGGTTTCAAACTTCTTTTTACTGACGGAGCTCTGTACATGCAGGTAATGCTCAATATTTTCCAACTCCTGAGACAAGCTGGCAGTTCGCTGCTCATAATCTATCGCGTAGCGCAGCAAGCTACCGATAGCTACAATATCAAGGCTCAACTCCTCATGACCGTTTTCCGCCAGCTTCCAGTGCAGCATATCCAGAGTGTTATATAGGAAATGCGGGTTGATCTGTGCCTGTAAGGCCCGGAACTCGGCTTCCCTTGCCAACATCTGTTGCTGATAGCGGGAATAAATAAGTTGCTTCACCTGACGTACCATATGATTGAACGCGCCGGCCAGGCGGCCAAACTCGTCCAGACGTTCCGTGGGTACCTGAACGTCAAAGTCGCCCTGCTCCACCTGTATCATAGTCTCCATAATTTCATCGATTCCTTCTGTAAGATGCCGCACCATCATCCGACTAAACGCCACGGCGACCAGCAGTGCGAGGCCCATAGCCGCCGTCAGCACCATTAACATGCCGGGCAGTTTGTGCCGAAGGTCGCGGATGTTTGTGCTGCTGACCAGATACCAGTCCATAGCGTCGTTGTACTGGAAAGATACCACGGACCGGCCGATAACCTTTGTGCCATGGGCTTCCGTTTTAAAATTCAGAATTGCCAGCGTCTCATCGGGCAACGGCTCGGTGGTGCCTGATACGGTATGTATTGCTGTCTTGTCCGGCGAGATCAGATAAAGGTTGGTTCCCTCGATAAGCTCTCCGGAATAGGTGATATCGTTGAAGTACCGTCCATTCAGAGTAAGAATGACAATCCCAAATTCCTCATTACGGGAATAGTTCTTGATGATCCCCGCTACATGTATATCGGAAGTAGACCGATACATATCATTGGTACCGTACATCCGGTAGGTATCGTCGTTGGACAGCCATACCAGAGTGCGTCCGTTGTCAAAAAGTTGGCGGTACACGCCGCTTTCGGCAAGCTCAAACCCTTCTGGCAGCCGCAACGCGAACCATGACGACCATGCGTTTCCCTCAAAATCAATCACAGCGAGGTTTTGCAATCCCCGGGTGCTCAGGGACTTCATTTTAAGCAGGTTATAGATGTACTTTCCTGCCACAGCTCGGTCAGCCGCATCAGAGTGGCCCAGGTTGGAGCGCAGCTCGCTGTTGAGCATAAGGTCCATAACGACGGCGTTGTACCCTTCAATACGGCTGCCCAGATCTTCATTTACAATTTGTACAAACTGGCTCAGTCGGGCCTGCTCGCTATCGGTGACAATGCGGGTTATAAATAACGACAGCAACAGCCCTGCCAGCAGAAGCACCAGCAGGGCGAGCACGAAAAAGTACAGCAGCAGCCTGCTGCGAAAATTCATCAATGCAAACCTCTGAAAAATTCGGTTTTGTTTTATCCTCGTCATCCCGCTCATCTCCCAATACTGCTCATGCACTATGCAGTACGCCTTGCGGTATACGGTACCATGTCTTATCCAGTATAGCACAATTCGGGGCACACATTGTACTCAACTTTCTGGATGATCTTTGTTATTCCTTCAGGCCGGTGCCTGCAATGCCCTGAATATAATACTTTTGCAGCGGCAGAAGAAGCAGCGCCGGAATCAGTATCGCAAGCGTGGTAGCGGCATAGATCAGCGTCCAATCGATGAAATTTTCACCGGTAAACTCGGCGATGGCCACCTGCACTACTTTGAGATTTTTAGTGGACGCGGCGACCAGCGGCCACATGAAGGAATCCCACTGCTGGATGAATGTCATCAGGCTTGCCGAGATAATGATTGGCTTGGAAAGCGGCACTATCAGCCGGAAAAAGGTATGCAGAGTCCCCGCGCCGTCTATAACAGCCGATTCGATAATGGAATCTGGTATATCCTGAAAGAATTGCCGGTATAGAAAGACTATCATGCCGTTACCGATCATGGGAAGGATCAGGGCAAGGCGCGTGTTGAGAATTCCCAATGTGTCGCTGGTTTTGTAGAGCGGGATGGCGATGACTTCGAAAGGGATCATAAAGGAGAACAGGAATACAAAAAACAGCAGATTCCGACCGCGAAAGCGAAACTTCGCGAAAGTGTACCCGGCCAGCCCGTTAATTAGAAAGCCACAGACAACTGTCACTACCGCGACAAAGAAGCTGTTGAGGAGAGGCTTATAAAATTGATTTTCGGTAAAAATACGAACAAAATGCCGCAGCGAAAAGCTGTTTGGGATGAAGGTGTAAACAGACAGCTTCTGGGTATATGTGAATATCTCCGCGTCTTCATAGCGCAACGCGTTGGCGATGGTAAAAACGATAGGCAATAGTACAAAGCATACGATCAGGAGCAACACCAAGTAATAGACAATCTCAAGCGACGGTTTTCTTTTCTTGCCCACCATTCCTGCTCCTCCTTTCAAATTTCCCGGCGGTGTCCCTCTCCTGCATTAAGAGGAACTGGATTCCGGCGATAAGGACCGCCAGAAACAACATCACTGTAACTAGAGTATAAGCCCGTGAATAATTGCCGTAGTTAAACGCCGAGCGGTAGGACTCGTACATCAGGGTGTTGGTGGACATCGCTGGCCCGCCGTTTGTCATAAGATAAACGGGGACAAACATAAACATATTGATTAGAGTATCGGACACTATCACAAATAGCAGGCTGTTTTTCAGCATGGGCAGCGTAATACAGAACAACTGGGTCAATGGGGTAGTGCCGTCAATGTATCCCGCTTCATAAACGCTGGCATTGATGTTTTGCAGCCCAGCCAGCAGGAACATCATCCAGTAGGAGATACCTTTCCAGCTACAAATGAAAATCAACACATAGAGCGCCTGGTCGGGGGATGTCAGAAACGGCTGCTCCTGCAGGCCTAGCGTACGGAGTACGGTATTGAGCACTCCTGTGGACTGACTGAAAAACATGTTCCAAACAGTGCAGGCGATGACCATGTTGATGGATACCGGAATATAGATCAGGGTACGCAAAATGCGGACTAAACGGCAATCACGATTGAGGAACAGAGCCAGCGCCACTGCGAGCACCACTTGAATAGCAGTCGCTAGAGCGCAGAACTTCAGAGTGATCCAGACCGTTTTGAGGAAGATGCTTTCACCGAATATCGCTATGTAGTTGTCTAGAAACACGAATCTGGTCCGGCCACCCTTGCTCACCGAAAAAAAACTGCCGATCACGGAATACAGGATCGGGTAAATTTTAAACACGCCAATCAGGACAATGCTGGGCAATAGCAAAAGATAGGGCTTTAACCGCTGCCGCATTCTATATATTCGCCTGCTTCCTGTTTCCACGCATATCACCTCGCTATCCGGACGGACGCTGCTCCGCGGGTCATCGAATCCGCAGAGCACGCCGCCGTGAAATAATTCAACGGTACACAGCCATTTGAGAGTTAATCTGCTCAACGGCCGCGTCGAGAGATTCCTGTACGTCTATGCCGTTGCGAATGTCCGAAAAGGTGCTGGTGATGATAGATTCAAATTCTCCGTACGCCAGCGTACTGGGACGGGGATAGGCAGTGTTTTGCGCCTCGTAGGAGGCGAGCTTAAACACGGTATAAGGAAATTCATTGTATTTGGGCTCAGAAGAGTAGGCTTCCAGTGTCTCAACCTTGGCTGCGAACGCGCCGCGGGTATCAAGGAAAATGTCATTGCCCTCGCCCAAAGTAAAGTACTTTATAAATTCAATGGCAAGGTCCTGATTCTGTGAAAAGCTGCTGAGACTTACATGCCACGAGTCGGTAGGGCTGACTTTTATACCATCCGAAAAATAAGGAAACGCGGTAAAGCCGTAATTGAGATTTTCGATGGCTTCGAATGTGGAGAAGTCGAAGATATTACCGGCGACGAATAGAAGCTTGCCAGCTGTAAACAAGCCAAGGGAATCGGAAGGGCTGGTACCCTTTGGAGCAATGTTGTAAGTATTGTGAATATCAGCGTAAAACTGCATGCCCTTTACGAACGCTTCACTGTTCAGGTATCCGTCCACTGTCATGCCGTCGGCTGCGAAAGCGTTTCCACCATACGAATTGGGAATAGGCAGCACCTGGTAAGGCCGGTCAACCTGCTCGAAAGTCAACCCGTATATTGAGTTGTCGTTTGCAGCCTGCATCACTTGCTGGCTCAACTCCACGACCTTATTCCAGGTCAGGCGCTCCGATGGATCCTCGGAGGGATAATCTAGTCCTGCTAAATCGAACAAGTCCTTGTTGTACCACAAAACCTGACAGCTATTGCACAATGGCGGCGAGTAGAAGCTTCCCTCGTAAGTGCTGGAATCCACCAGAGCGCTTGCGTACCGCGCCTTTTCCTCGGTGGAGAAATAGCCTTCCAGCGGGGCTATCCAACCTCTGTAAGCATAGGCACTTACCATAGTGGCATCTGTCATGATAACGTCGAAATCCTTGCTTGAACTTCCTAGTTTAATCTCCACGGCATCAGAATACTGCGCGTAGGGATATTCCTCCATATTAACGGTAATGCCGGGGTTAGAGGTTTGGAAAGCATCAATGGCTGCTTGCACCGCATCGTGATATTCGGTGAAAGACAGGAGTGTAAGCACCCCTTGCAGCTCGCTGCTGACCTCAGAAGCCTGCGGGGCACTTGTCAGCGGGGCGGCGGACGGGCTTTTCTCGACATTTTCCGCTGCAGAAGGTGTGCCGGTGTTACCACCACAGGCGGTGAACAGCAAGAGAGTAGCCAGCATAATAGAGCAGAAGCGCAAAGCTTTTTTCATGCAAATAGCCTCCTTTTTGTTTAGTGTTCTCAAATTTGCCGTATATTGTATGTCTGTTTTTATAAGATATCAGAAAAAACACTGCTTGGTAATGATAGAAAATACAGATTTATGGATGTATTTACATGTGTTGGACAGATGGTATTGCGAAACGCCAAATTGAGGTGATATGCTTTATACATGCAAATGCAGGGATCAATAAATTAAAAAATGGGGGTAAAGAGAATGGAGCAACTGCAATATCATATTAAAACAAGAACGGAAGACGTAGCTCCTTACGTTCTGCTGCCAGGAGATCCACATCGCGTGCCTCTGGTGGCTCAACTGTGGGACGAGGCCCGTTTCGTAGCCGACAACCGTGAGCATGTCACCTACACGGGCACCTATAAGGGAATGCCTATCACCTGTACCAGCACAGGAATGGGTTGCCCATCAACGGCAATCGCGGTGGAGGAATTAGCCCGTTGCGGCGCAACAACCCTGCTACGTATGGGGACATGCGCGGCAATTGCAAAAAACGTGCTTGAGGGAGATTTTACCATTTTCGATAGCGCATGCCGTTTTGAGGGCACCACGAAATGCTACGCGCCCCCTGAATATCCGGCTGTGAGCCATCATGAGGTTGTACGGGCCGCCATCGAGGTAGTGAAACGTATGGATATTCCATATCATGTGGGCACTTCAAGGTGTATAGACGGGCTGTACACCAACCGGCCCGATCATAATACCAGCTTCGGAGGATACCGCCGCCACGAGTGGGACTATTTTCTAAGCGACTTACAGAAGATGAATGTAATTGCTGGGGAAATGGAAAGCGCGGCAGTTATGGTACTAAGCCGCCTGTTCGGTTTACGCGGCGGCGCTCTGTGCATTTGCGTTACCAGTCTGACACGCGCGTTCGAAGAGGGCGGAGAACTGGATGTGAATGCTATTCCATACGGTGGCAAAGCCATTGAAAGTCTCAACCTAATCGCTTGCGAAACGATGTATCAGATTTACCTGAATGACAAGAAAAGGCAAGACCGGCAAACTAAAAATTTCTAAGCTCTTTTTTAGATTTTTATTATATTCGCCACTCGGCCGAATTCATCTGATGTTAATGAAATATTCCTTCCTGAGTTTATTTTAGGGAGTCAATACCGCCACAGCCCTCACCGTCCGAGTCGGTATTGGCTCCTTTTAACTGATGCTCGTACATCTTTAGTTTTTCTTCGTCCTCCTTTGTAGGCGCATTAAATAGCGACAGTTTGAATTTCACTCACTAATGCCCTCATCCCATCCCGCAACGCCATCCCCTAACCTTAAATATTCTTCCTCAAATCCAAACAGTACGGTGATTGATTTATCTTCATTAACAATTATCCTGCTAATAAGCTCGTCAACCATGGCTTTTGTCAGCTTCTTCTCGTTGCAGAGCCTGTCAAATATACCGCTCCAGCTGTTTTCCGCCTCCTGTATTTTTTCACAGCCCTCCGCTTCGGAAAACAATTGGTCAAGCCTAAGCCGGAGCGTCTCCTCATCCTTTTTATACTTGCTTTGAGCGAAAAGGTAATCCCCCTCGTTCATTATCCCCTCCGCATAATTATCATATAGTGAGCCTCGCAGCATTTGAGTACGGGCAAGCTTTTTTTGCGTCTCCGTGATTTTCGCCGTAAGGGCTTGCGGCCTGTTTCGGTTATGTTGCTCCTTGCTCAATTTCTCACAGATTTTCCATACATCGGCAGAATATTCGATCTGTTTTTTCGCGATCTGAAAAATAAGGGTATGGAGCTCGTCCTCCATTATACTTATAAAACCACAGCGTCCCGGGTCTGAGGAATGAATTGGGCAGATATAGGAATACCGCAGCCTTTTCCCCTGAATGACATTTTTATAGCGTACAAGGTTTGTACCGCAGCATCCGCAAACGACCCGCCCTTTTAAGATGTTTTCACTGGTTTTGAGGCTGCCGTGCTTTCCCAGATTGGAAAAATAGCGGTTCCGGGCCTGCTCGTCAATCCGCCGCACCGCCTCGAAAACCTCCCCATCAATAATCGGCTCGTGGGTATTTTTTACAATGCTCCATTGGGATTTAGGCAGCATCTCCTGTTTTTTTCCCTCGAACAGCGATTCCTTTTTCCGTCCCTGCGTCATGTGGCCTAAATAGACTTCATTTTCGGTCATGCGTTTAATATTTTGGACGTTCCACAGCGTATCTTTAAAGCGTTCATTTTTAACGATTCCTTTATTGTAACGGTATCTGCTGGGCGAGGGGATTCCCGCCTCATTCAGCCTCCTCGCTATCACCTGATAGGCCCATCCCTCACATCGCCGCCGGAAAATATCCCGTACAACAGGCGCCGTATCCTCGTCAACGACAAGCCTGCTTTTGTCCGTTTCGCTTTTCAAGTAACCGTAGGCTGCCCAAGAGCCGATAAATTCTCCGCGCTTTTGTTTTTCTTTAAATACGCTCCCGATTTTTTGTGAAATATCCCGAGCGTACAGATCGTTTGCGAGATTTTTCAGATGAAGCGCCATAACGTCCAAGGAATCAGGGTCGTTGCTATCGTAGCCGTCAACCAAGGCGATAAAACGAACGCCAAGAAAAGGAAATATTTTTTCTATGTATTCTCCTACTTCCAGGTAGCTTCTGCCAAAGCGCGACAGGTCCTTTACGGCTATACAATTTACGCGGCCGTTTCGCACATCCTCCAGCATGCGCTCAAACCCCGGCCGCTCAAAATTAACACCGGTTTCTCCGTAATCCTCATAAACCGAATAAAGCTGTAAGCCCGGCGCGCGCTCCACATAACGAAGGAGCATAGCCTTTTGGTTTTCTATGGAATCTCTGTCTTCTTTATGTCTATTTTCAACTGACAGCCGAACATAAACCGCCGTGCTGTATAGGATTTCCCTCGGGGGCGCAGGCTTTGACTCAGCATCGTACCGGCTTATTCTTGCCATATCACATCACCTCCGTTAAAGGAGCGCTCATGGCTGGGTACAAATTTGCAAGCTGATCATATTGATACTTAAACTGTATATATATTTTTCCGCCCGGATAAACGGTTACCCGGTCAATCAGCTCAACCGCCAGCTTGCGGTTTAATTCCCGTATGCTTTTATGTTGCTTGAAATAATCGATCCATGCCGGCGCAGGGCCTTTGTTGCTCACGATAGCGTCTATTTCAAGCTCAATGCTTAAAATAGCGGCTTCGGCTTCCCGCGCCCTTTCTTCGTACTGCTCCTTGAAAAGGATATAATCGTCCTTGCTGATCAGGCCATCCGCATAATCCTCATGGAGCCGCAGCTTGCGGGCATTGAGCTTTTTCAGCTCTTCACGCTTAAGCGTCAGCCGGTCGTCAGCTTTCTTAACCTCGCGCTTTGTTAGTGGCAGCGCCTCAATCTTTTGCAGTATACGTTCCGTGTCGATTATGTTAAGCTGCGCCCGAACAGACTCCAAAACGGCCTTTTCCAGCAGCTCATCCCTGATGCTGTGACTTTCGCAGCCATTTCCCCGTTTATAGGTCGAACAGACATAATAAACATACCTTTGACTTGCGTAAGCGTTATTCTTGCGTATGACGCTTCTGCCGCAATCCGCGCAGTAAATAAGCCCTGAAAGAGGATAAACGGTATCCTTCTTCGGAGCTGTCCTTGTGTCGGCCTGCAGCAGCTTTGAAACGTTTTCAAAATCTTCGGTTTCTATAATCGGTTCATGGTTGTTTTCAATACGTATCCATTGATCCGGTGGTTTGTCAAAGCGTTTCTTCACCTTATAATTAGGAGAGCTTCGCTTACCCTGCTCCAAAATTCCTATATAAACAGGATTTTTTAAAATACGCAAAACAGCTGCCGCCGTCCACTTGGCCTTTGGGTTCATCTTAAAAGGAGTGGAAAAATTAAGCCCTATGAAACGCTTATACTCCATAGGCGATAGCGCGCCTTGCTCATTAAGCTTATGGGCTATGGCCTGGGCGCTCATACCCTCCAGCTTCCATGCGTATATGTCACGCACAACAGCGGCGGCAAATTCGTCCACTATTAATTTGTTTTTGTTTTCTTCAGATTTCAAATATCCAAAGGCGGCAAAGGGGGCGATAAAATCTCCTTTTCTGCGCTTAATGTCAAGCTGGCTGCGTATCTTAATAGAAATATCCCGGCAATAGGCGTCGTTCATCAGATTTTTTACCGGGATAATAAGGTTATCGGCGGAGGTTTTGGGGTTCAGACTGTCATAACGGTCGTTGACAGAGATAAAACGCACCCCAATAAACGGGAATATCTTTTGGATATACTTGCCGGTTTCAATAAAGTTTCTTCCCAGCCGCGAAAAATCCTTGACAATAACACAGTCAATTTTTTTTGCCTTTATATCCTCCAGCATAGCCATAAATGCCGGCCGTTGAAAATCCACGCCGGAATATCCATCGTCAACCCGTTCGGAGCATAACTCGATCTCGGGATATTCACGCAGATATGACCGGATCAAATCCTTTTGGTTCCCGATGCTGTCGCTCTCAATTTTATCGCCGTCCTCTTTGGACAGGCGAACATATGCAGCCCCGCGGTAGATTTTATTCATAATGTTCTGAGATAATGCTCAAGCCGGTCCTCCAATGTTACTCCATCATCGGAAAAGCCAACCTTAACCACAATTTTCCCTACTTTGTAGCAATAAGGATTTTTTATCTGACGGACAAATTCTCTGATGCGCTCCTGCTTCGGCAGGTCGGTATCAATTTTTACATCGTTTAAGTCAATTAAGGCGTCAGGGTCTACAGTTCTTATGTCTACATTTTTTAAAGCATCGAAGTCTATGCTTGAAAAATCCGTCTGATTCATGTAACAGCCTCCTATATAGCTCCTTTATAGCTCCTTTCTATTAATCTATGGTTAGGCTGTTTTGTCCTATGCAAAATAAT
>Ga0153937_1000381_pt1 | contig 16310 bp, 12 predicted proteins | sample TSNY021MetaG_FD_104680 | JGI IMG/M metagenome (GOLD analysis project Ga0153937, IMG submission 104680) | Attine ant fungus gardens microbial communities from New York, USA - TSNY021 MetaG | ecosystem: Host-associated > Fungi > Mycelium > Unclassified | place: USA: New York, Robert Murphy County... | reverse complement strand
TGTCCAGGCGCAACATACAGGCACAGAGGGCCGCATATCGCGGCGCCGCTTTAAAATACCAGCTCGGCATGGATTACGAGGTGGAGTTCAATGACCTCCAACAACTGGACCAGGAATTTGATCAACTCTTGTCCGCCCTGGCCGATGGAGTCACGCTGCAGGAAAACAAGGAGCGGACCAGCACCGCAAAAAAAGCCTACGGTGAATATGTGGTCTTGCGCGATTCTTTCAAGCAGGCGGTCATATCGAACAATCAAAGTGAAATGGTGAGCCTCCTCACATTGATGACCACCCCAATCGACATTGTGGTCAAAAATCTCGACGATGTTTCAACGTCCGCAGTCCAGAGGATAAGCAACACCAATTTGTCAGACAGCCGCACCGCCCGCATACTTGAAATTCTGTTGATCATATTGGTCGTGGTTGCAGTAGGGTCGGCCATCTTTTTCGCATTTTACATCACCAGGCTGATTGCCGCTCCCCTTGGCCGTATGGCCAACGAAGCAAGGAAGCTCATGGTGGGAAATTTAAACGTTGACCCGCAAATCGACCAGAAAGATGAAATCGGCACTGTAAATGACGCCCTTGTCATGATGGTGGAGGGTATCCAAGATCAGCAGAAGAATATCATCCGCATGTCGGAGGGCGATTTCACCGTCACTTTCAACGTCCGCTCTGCAGAGGACATGATGAATAAGGCCTTGAATACAATGGTGGACAGCTACAACCAGGCCATGTCCAATATTCGCTCTTCCTCCTCCCAAGTTTCCTCCGGCTCCGAGCAGATCGCCCAGGCGTCCCAGAATCTGGCCACCGGATCAAGCGAGCAAGCCGCCACCATTGAGGAATTTACCGCCGCGGTCAGCGAAGTACAGACAATGGCGGATGAAAACTCCCGAATTGCGAACGAAACCCTGGCCGACGTAAACGAGTCCGGCCGTTTGATGAATGATTGCAACAGTGCGATGGAACAGATGCTAGCGGCCATGCGTGAAATCGACGAAAAGTCACAGAGCATATCCAAGGTGATTAAGGTCATCGACGACATTGCGTTCCAAACCAATATTCTCGCCCTGAACGCCGCCGTGGAAGCGGCGCGCGCCGGACAGCACGGTAAGGGCTTTGCCGTTGTTGCGGATGAGGTGCGAAACCTCGCCTCCAAATCTGCGGAGGCCGCAAAGGAAACCGCCGCCCTGATCGAGCAGAGCGGCAAGAGCGTTGGCGACGGTAACTCCATTGTGGCCAGTGTCAACAAGAGCATTCAGTCCGTGGCCGCTATCTCGGGGAAAAACGCGGACTCCATCGCCAAGATGAACACCGCCTCCCGCCAGCAGAGCACCTCCATGGCGGAGATTGCGTCCGGCATCATGCAGCTTTCCACTGTTGTACAGGCCAATTCCGCCACGGCGGAGGAAACCGCCGCCTCATCCCAGGAGATGTCCGCCCAGGCATTGGTGCTGGACAACATTGTATCCCAGTTCAAGCTGAAAAACAGTGCCCAGAGTCCGGCGCCATCCCAAAGAACCGTGCGAGAGAATGCCGCTGCCGCGCTCCAAGGCTCCATGAGCAACGCATTCGCCCTTGCCCCCGACGGCGACAAATATTGACAATCCCAATTCAGCTTATTTTCTCCCCTTACCGTAAAATGGGGCAGCCACCGTGTTGGTGGCTGCCCCATTTTCTATTTTCAAATCAGAGAGCTTTTGTTGTCCAATATGGCCTTGGAAATCTCATAAACATGCGTTTCCGAGGCCATATTTATGAGACAATGTCAATGACAGGTATTAGCTGTCCAACTCCACCGCGTCCTTGAAGTACATGATGTTCAGCGGGGTTAGGAACCAGCCGTCCACGGAGTCGCTCATCATCAACACGCGGGAACGGTAGTACAACGGAATCAGCGCCATATCCTCCCCAATCAGTATCTGCTCGCCCTGCAGCATCAGCTCCTTGCCCTTTACCGGGTCGGTGATGCCCATGGCCTCGCGGATCAGCGCGTCATAGCGTTCGTTTGCGTACTGGGAATTGTTGTTGACCGAATCACTGATAAAGCACTCTAAAAAGGAGATCGGGTGCAGGTAGTCGGCGCCCCAGCCCATGGCTGCGATGTCGTAGTTGTGGGCCTGGACGTTGTCGTAGTAGACCTTCCACTCCTCGGTGGCGATGTCCATGTCAATGCCCAGGTTTTCTTTCCACATCTGCTGCATGGCCTCTGTGAGCTTTTTGATGTTCGGGTTGGTGTAGTAGGACAGGGTCAGCTTGGGGAAGCCCTCGCCGCCCGGGTAGCCGGCGTCGGCCAGATACTGCTTCGCCAGCTCAAGGTTGGCGCCGCCCTGGATTTCATAGTCGGGGCGGCCGTCGGTGTAGTCAATGCCCTCCACCATGTAGCCGGTGGACACAATGCCGGTGGCGTATTTGTCGGTGGTCTGCAGTACGTTTTCAATCAGCTGGTTGCGGTCGATGGCAAGGGAAAGCGCTTTGCGCACGCGGGGGTCCTCCAGCGGGCCGCTCTTGGTGTTGAAGATATAGTAAGTGTGGGCAAACTGGGAGATGGAGTACATCTCGTCGCTCTCGGCTTTCAGGCGGGGGATGTCGTCGTAGGCCACCTCGTAAAGGCCGTCGATCTCACCGGACTCAAAGGCGGTCACCGCGGTGGCCTGGTCCGGGATCAGGCGCATGTTGATCTCCTGCAGCTTCACCTTGTCCGCATTGTAATAATTCTCGTTCTTCACCAGTACATAGCCCTCGCCGATGGTGATGGCGCTGGCCATAAAGGGGCCGTTGCAGACAAAGGTGTCGGCGTTCTTGGCCCAGGCGTCGGGGCTGGCCTCCACCACGTCCTTTTTCACCGGGAACCAGGTAAAGGTGACCAGGACATCAAGGAAGTAGGGAATCGGAGCATTGGTGTTGATCTGAATGGTCTTCGCGTCCAGCGCCTTGAAGCCCACGTCCTCAATGGCGGCAGCGCCCGTAAAGAACTCCTTGGCATTGAGCACGTAGTCGGTGATCAGGCTGGAAAACTTGCCGCCGGTTTCCGGGGTAATCACGCGAGTCCAGGCGTAAATGAAGTCGTCGGCTGTCAGGTCGGTGCCGTCCGACCACTTTAGGCCGTCCCGCAACGTGAAGACATACTCGGTGCCGTCGTCGCTGACTGTGTAGCTCTCGGCCACGCCGGGCACCAGGTTGTTGTCGGCGTCATAGGTCATCAGGCCCTCGTAGCAGTTCATCAGGACCGGGGACGCAAACGTGCTGTTGGAGATACCTGGGTCCAGTGTGTCGGCCTCGTTGTGGATCGCCCAGACGATTTTCTGGTCCGCCGTGCCGCCCTCGGTACCGGATGCGGACGCCCCCTGTGAGGCGGCGGATGAGCCATCGCCCGCCGGCGGCTGGCTGTTGCCGCCGCCGGTGCAGGCGGCGAGTGAACACGCCAGCACAAGGGACAAAAGTCCTATCAGGGTTTTCTTCATTATTGAAATCTTCCTCTCTATGTTCGTTTTATATGAATTTGACGATCGCGGTGACTGTCAAACGGCATATCAAAATCATCGCGCGGGCTCCTCACCAGGGAAGTGGCAGGCCGCAAAATGGCCTTGGCCCAAGTCTCGCAGCAACGGCTCCCGCTCCGAACAGACCACCTGTACCCGCCGGCAGCGAGTGCGGAAGCGGCAGCCTGAGGGCGGGTGCACCGGGCTGGGAATATCGCCCTGCACGGCCTCGCCGGATTTGTCCTTGCTCTTGCGCGGGTCGGCCACCGGCACCGCGTTCAGCAGTCCCATGGTGTAGGGGTGCATGGGGGAGGAATAAATCTCCTCGCTTTCGCAGAGCTCCACAATTTTGCCCAGGTACATGACCCCGACCCTGTCGGATACATAGCGCACCATGGAAAGGTCGTGGGCGATAAACAAGTAGGTGAGCCCTTGCTCCCGCTGAAAATCCTTAAGCAAATTGATAATCTGCGCCTGGATCGACACGTCCAGCGCCGAGATAGGCTCGTCGCAGACCACCACCTTGGGCCGCAGAATCAGCGCCCTTGCAATGCCGATACGCTGGCGCTGTCCCCCCGAAAACTCGTGGGGATATCTACCCGCGTGCTCTCTGGAAAGGCCCACCTGCTCCAGCATGTCCATGACCATTCGGGAGGCTTCGCGGCCAGATTTGACAAGGCCCTGAGCCAGCAGCGGCTCGGCGATGATATCCCCCACCACCATGCGGGCGTTGAGGGAGGAGTATGGGTCCTGAAAGATCATCTGTATGTGCTTGCGGTGGGGCCGCAGCCGTCTCTGGGAAAGCGAGCCGATCTCGACGCCCGCAAGATGGATTTCCCCCGCCGTGGGATTGTATATGCGCACAAGGCACCGGGCCATGGTGGATTTTCCGCAGCCCGACTCTCCCACGATTCCCAGCGTTTCGCCGGACCCGATCGAAAAGCTCACGTCGTCCACAGCGTGGACCACCTTGCCCCGGGAGCCCTTGACCGGAAAGTGCATGGTCAGGTTCTTCACCCGGACCATCGAATTATCTGCCATTGGCCCCGCCTCCCTTAAACGGATTGTCCTGCTGCGGCGCCTCGGGCAAAAGCAGGTGGCACATGGAGCGGTGGGTGCCGCTGAGCTGTGTGTATGGCGGCGTCCGCTCCGCGCAAATGCGCCGCGAATAGGTGCAGCGGGGTGAAAACGGGCACCCCTTGGGGGGCCTCAGCATATCCGGGGGCGAGCCGGGAATTGGCAGCAGCCGTTCCCCCTTGCTCTGGTTCAGGCGCGGGACCGACTTCAGCAGACCCAGCGTGTAGGGGTGGGCGGTGCTGTAGAACAGCTCGTCGATTTGCGCCTCCTCCATCACCATGCCCCCGTACATGACCAGCACGCGGGAGCAGAGCTCGGCCACCACCCCCAAGTCGTGAGTGATGAAGATTACGCTGGTGCCCAGCTCCTGCTGGAGTCTGCGCAGCAGCTTCAAAATCTGGTCCTGGATCGTCACATCCAGCGCCGTGGTGGGCTCGTCGGCGATCACGATGTCCGGGTTGCAGGCAAGGGCCATGGCGATCATCACCCGCTGGCGCATGCCGCCGGAAAACTGGTGCGGATAGTTGCCGTAGCGATTTTCCGGCTCGGGGATGCGCACGAGCGCAAACAGCTCCAGCACGCGGCTCTTGGCGGCCTCTTTCGAGATGCCGCGCCGATGCTCCAGCAGCATTTCCGCAACCTGCGCCCCCACCGGGATCACTGGGTTCAGCGAGGACATGGGGTCCTGAAAGATCATCGAGATTTTTCCGCCCCGGATACCGCGCATCTCCTTGGCCGAAACGGCGGTTAGGTCGGTGTCTCCGAACAGGGCTCTGCCCTGGGTCACCTTGCCGTTGGAGCCCAGCAGGCGCAGCAGCGACATCGACGTGACGCTCTTGCCGCTGCCCGATTCCCCTACAATACCCAGCATTTCCCCCTTGGCCAGCGCAAAGCTTACCCCCCGCACGGCGTTGACCGTCCCGGCGCGCGTCCTAAAGGAAGTGTGCAGATTTTCCACTTGCAGTATGGTTTCCATATTCACTCCGTCACTTCCGCAGCTTAGGATCCAGGGCGTCCCGCAGGCCGTCCCCCACAAAGTTAAACGCAATCATAGTCAGACAGATGGCCAGGGCGGGCAGAAACAGCTGGTAGGGCGACGAACGCAGCGTGCTCAGCGCGTCGTTGCACATGGTACCAAGGCTCGCCATGGGCGGCATGACGCCCAGGCCGATAAAGCTCATAAACGCCTCGATAAAAATGGCGTTGGGGATCAGCATGGTCACAGTTACAATGATCGGCCCCATGGCGTTGGGGATCAGGTGGGTGGTCAGAATGCGCCATGTGCCGGAGCCCAAGGTCCTGGCGGCATGCACGAACTCCTGCTCCTTCAGCGACAGGATTTCGCCGCGCACAACCCGCGCCATGTTGACCCAGTACACGGTGCCCAGCGCAATAACAATGCTCAAAATACCGCTGCTGCCGCCCATCAGCACCTGGATCAAAATTACATATAGCGTCAGCGGTATGGTGCTTACGATATCCACCACCCGCATCATCACGGTGTCCAATGTGCCGCCGATATAGCCGGATACGCCGCCGTACAATATGCCGATCACCAGGTTCACGGCCGCGGCAATCAGCGCGATCAGCAAAGAGATGCGCATGCCCATCATCAGCCGAATCAGCATATCCCTGCCCAGATTGTCGGTGCCCAGCGGATAGGTCTTGTTGCGCACCTGGCGCATGTCGGTGATGGCGTTGCGCTCGCTGTCCTCCAGCTGAGGGGGCTTGGCCTTGTAGTTCAGCACGAGCTCGGCGCCGCCGCCCATGTCAAAGGTGGTGCGCTTCTTCATGCCGTCGTCGTTGATGCGCGCCAGCGGCGCCAGCAGGGTTCCGTCCTCGGCCACCTCGATCAGCTTCAGGTTTGGGGTCAGGTAGATATAGCGCCCCTCCACGTTGTACACGTTGAAAGTGGGGGGGATATTGACGAAGTTCAGGTTCTGAACCTCGTAGCTGTGCGGAACAAAGCTGGGCCCCAAAACGCAGAACAGCACCAGAACAACAAGCAGAAACAGCCCTAAAAGCGAGGTGGGCTTGCGGGTGAAGCGATACCAGACATCCTTGGCAAACGAGCTGCTCTGGCTCCATATCTTTTCCCGGTCGTCCTTGTCAATCTCAAGCGGCGCCCAGGGGTCGTTTACATGCAGGTCCTCCGGCATGGCGGCCCTCCTAGTCAAGTTTAATGCGCGGGTCGATCAGGCAGTAGAATATGTCCACAATAAAGGTCATGGCAATGAGTATGGCCGCGTAAAAGATCGTAACGCCCATAATGGTGGTGTAATCCCGGTTGGAAATAGAGCTTACGAAGTGCTGCCCCAAGCCGGGGACAGCAAATATCTTCTCGATTACAAAGCTGCCTGTCAAAAGCGCGGCGATGGTCGGCCCCAAAACGGTGATCAACGGGATCAGCGCATTGCGCAGGGCGTGGCGCACCACCACCTTGAACTCGCTGAGGCCCTTTGCCCGCGCCGTGCGTATATAATCCTGCCCCATCACCTCCAACAGACTGGAGCGCATCAGCCTTGCAAGATACGCAAGCGCATAACCGCCCATCGCGATAACCGGCAGGATATACCCTTTCCAGCTGTTGAGGCCGAAAGTGGGCAGCCAGCCCAGCTTTAACGAAAACACATACATCAGCAGCGAAGCAATCACAAAGGATGGGATCGTAACACCGATCGTCGCGATAAACATGGTAAGCATATCCTGCCATTTTCCATTTTTCAGCGCGGCTGTAATCCCCAGCGGAATGGCAATGATCAGGCAAAACACAATGGTGAGCCCGCCAAGACTTGCCGATATGGGAAAGCCGGTGGCAATGAACTCGTTGACAGACACGCCCTCATATTTGAACGAGGGCCCCAAATCCAGGCGCATAAGGCCTTTCAGATAATCGAAGTACTGCACATACAAGGGCTGGTCCAGCTTGTACTTTGCGTTGAGCGCCGCTTCCACCGCAGCAGGAAGCTGGCGGTCCGATGTGAACGGGCCGCCGGGTATTGCGTGCATCATGAAAAACGTGATGGTCGTAATCACCCACAGCGCCAACACCATAAACAATAGGCGCTTTACAATATATTTGGTCAAAGTGAACCCCACACCTCTTTCATGCAATTTTAATATGTCAGTGCTGCAAATTTATTCTAAAATTATAGCCCTATTTTGTACGAGTGTCAAGAAATACCCAACTCCATACCTATTCTTTCCAGCTGACGTGCATTTATCACATTGTATCAGGATTAACATTTGCGAGAAATATCCACATAAATATTCACAGCTGATCGCCTTTTTATGGCCCTGAATTCATATTGAATGACCATAGCGTTATTCATACCAATTTGCTATAATAAAGTAACGCGACAGTTAACCCGCCTATACAAAGGAGGAATTAGACATGACATCTATAAAATTCATCCGTTGCAATGTTTGTGGCAACTTGTTCGGAGTAGTCAACGACAGCGGCGTAATCCCTGTTTGCTGCAACCAGCTCATGCAAGAAATCAGCGCCAACACCACCGATGCCGCCACCGAAAAGCACGTGCCTGTTATCGAGCGCAAGGGAGATGTCGTAACTGTCAGGGTCGGTTCTGTAGCCCACCCCATGCAGGATGCGCATTATATACAGTGGATCGCCCTCGCGCAGGGCAACAGGGTACAGCGAGTCCGGCTGAATCCTGGGGAGGCCCCCGAGGCTGTGTTCGCGCTCTGCGGCGACGAACCGGTCACCGCATACGAATACTGCAATCTTCATGGCCTTTGGAAAGCCAGCGAATAGCGCTTGTCTGAGTCTGGTTCATCTCGGTGGAAAGGGCTTGTTTTAAGGGATAAGGGGTGGAATTTTAATATTCCGCCCCTTATCCCTTAAACTTTTCTTTTGTTCACAGGCTTGCCAAATCCCTGGCAACCTTGGAGCGCAGCATGGGGATAGCAAATTCTGCATTTTTGATGTATAATAATGGCAGAGGCCACACCGAATTTTTTTCCACCGCTTTCGTTTGTTTCGATGGTATAAGCAAACTACTACAGGAGATGACTGAATTGATGAAGCTAGACTCACTCATGACACTGCCCGAAGTACAGAATTTTCCGAAGGGAACGGTCATTGTCCGGGAAGGCGACAGTGCCGGGGAGGCCATGTATCTTTTGCTCAAGGGGACCGCTGCCGCTTTTCAGTACAAGGACGGCGAACAGGTGCCAAAGGACCTGTACACAACCGGCGGCTTTTTCGGCGAGATACCGTTCTTTCTCAAAAAGAGACAGCCTGTCACGATCATCTCCTCAAGCGATTCGGCTGTCCTTGTCATCGACCGCCAGAATGCACCGGCGCTGTTTTCCAGCCAGCCTGAGCTGGCGCTGTCGATCATGGAGGAGCTTTGCAGAAAGCTCGAAAGCGTGGCCTACTCCCTTGAAAAGCTGAACGAGATGTTCTGGTCCGGAGGCGGAGTTCCGGTCGCCGATACCTCAAGCCTTTCGCAAAGGAGCTCCCTGTTCCCGGAAAACCACGGAAGCTACCGCCTGCCCCTGGACAACGGCAACAAGGAATGTCTGTTTGAGCAAAGCGTTGCCTGCCCCATGTGCGGTCACAGCTTCAAGCAGATGACCGTTCTGTTCTCCAAGTTGCGCCAGACCGGCACCGACAGCGATCTGCGCGTGCGCTACAAGGACATTGAGCCCATGCTCTACGACATCATCACCTGTCCCAGCTGCTTTTACAGCGCACTTTCGGATTCCTTTGCAGGCACCTCGAAGCGTTGGGCGGACAGGATCAACAAGGAGATCGAGCCTTTTAAGGCGGAGCTGCGGATCAAAACCGGCGACCAGCGGGACAGCTTCGCCGTGTTCGCAGGCTTTTACCTGGCCATGATCTGCGCCCCCATCTGCTTCGACAATCCACAGCAGATCACCGCGAATTTGTGGCTGAAGCTCAGCAGGCTCTACAGCGACTGCGAGGACGACACCATGCACCGCTACGCCAGCGAGCAGGCGCTTAAAGAATATAAATACTCTTATGAAAACTACAACATCTCTGAAAAGCAGCTGCAGCAGATGTGTTACATCATCGGGGACCTGTACCAGCAGCTGGGGGATCTGGATAACGCAAGAATCTTCTTCTACATGGCCAAGACGAACAAGGCCGGCACTGCGGTGCTCAAGCGCCATGCGGATCTGCGGCTGGACGACATAAAGGTGCTGATCAGAAGCCAGAAGCAACAATAAAGCAAAACAGGCGTCGCCCACCCGGCACGACCAGATCAGGCGACGCCTGTTTTATACCTGTATTCATAAATGCAGGTTATTATTGTGGTGATCAACGCTTCGTCCACAGATGGCGGCCCAGCAGCAGCCGCAGCTTTGCCGACCGGCTCTTTCGCAGCCTTGCAAGCAGCTCGTCGTAGCAGCCTTTCATCTTTCCGCGCTCGCCGTCTTCGATCTGTGCGTTGCTGTAGCAGGCTCTGGAGAACACATCGGCCAGCTCCTCCAGGCCGGTCTCTTTTTTGCTCAGCGGCAATTCATCCCCCACACGCTTTGCGTACGCGTGGGCGGTCTCGTTGGCGAAGATGGGGTATCCGCAAACGCCAGCCGCCTGCAAAATGCAGGAAAAATAAGCGACCGACGCCTCCCGGTTTGGCATGCTTTCGATTTTTTCCATGCGCTTTCTGTTTCGTTCCCCCGCCATGCGCAGCAGAACCGCTACACCGGCCGCCAGCATCACACAGACCGCCAAAGCAACCGGCCAAACCGACCGATGCTGTTCGGGACTAGCGGGCAAAGCCGGGCTCTGTCTCGTGTCTTCCGCTGCCGGTGGCGGTTTGGGCTCGCTGGCCGCGTCCTCTGCAGGCAGCTCCGGCTCCACCGGTTCCGGCTGCTCGGGGACCGCCTCCGGTTCGGGCAGCTGCCGGTTGTAGAACTGGGTGTAGTTGGGCGGCGTGGCCTCGAAGATCACCCAGCCAAAGCCCGGGAAATAAGCCTCGGTCCAGGCGTGGGCTTGTGCGGTGGTTACGGTAAAGCCGCCCTGTTCATTCCTGTCCCGGGGCATGCCGAAGCCCTCTACATACCGGGCCGGAATCCCGACGCTGCGCGCCATCACGGCAAGTGCCGACGCATAATAAACGCAGTAGCCCTCCTGCCCCTCAAACAGAAAGTGATCCACGAAATCCTCGCCGGCGGGAACCTCGTCCGGATGCAGGGTGTAGGGGAACGCGGCCAAGTACCGCTCAAGCGCTTTCAGCTTGTCGTAGCCGTTGGATGCGCCGGCTGTCAGCTCGCCAGCCAGATCGTGCACCCTCTGCGGCAGCTCCGGCGGAAGCTGTAGGTAGGGCTCTAGCTCCACGTCGTCCCCGCCGTGTGCCAGCTCCTGCAGCATGCCGGTGAAATAAGAGTTCCCGTAGTCCCAGGAGATGTACTCCTGGGCATAAACGGCCCGTTTGCCCAGCGGCCTGCCCGCCGCAAGCTTTCCGTAGGTGTTTTGATGGATCGGCGTCTCATCCGACACCCAAAGCCGCTCGCGAAACGGCGGGGAGAACAGATTTCTTGTGCGGTCCTCCCCCGTGTTCACGGTCACCATCTTCTTGGTTCTGCCGTAAAAGCGCATGTAATAGGCCTGTTGTGCGAGCATCTCCTCCGGGTAATCCGCCGCTGCGCGCCAGCCGTCCTCGCCGGGCGCCGGCAGCTGCGCGCGCTCGTCCCTGCTTGTCTCCCACGTGGAGCCGGTGTAGGTGTCCTTAATCGAGCCGCTCAGGTATATGGGCTCCTCCGACAGCACCTCCATGACGAATTCGTTGCCCATCTCGATCGGGCCCCCCAAGCGGCGGCTGCGGTCGGTAAAGGACATGGTCTGGTTTGGGCCGATATCGTAAATCAGGTTATCCGCCGCATTGATGATGTTCTGTTGGACACTCTCGCCCCCCGGCGCGGCCTGGGGCTTGGGCAGAATATAGGAGAGCAATAAAACTGCCGTACAGATTGGGATCACTCCCAGCGCGGTGCGTGGATTGGCGCGCCGGCCACCGGCCCTGGCGGTTACAAACAGGTTGAGGCGCTTGGCCAGGAACACTAAAAAACACAAGATAAACAGCGCCACCGACCGTTCCGAGTCCCCGTAATCCATGTAGCGCGGAATCACCATCACAAGAACGCCCACAAGGGTGAGCACGTAGAAATTGAAGTGCACCCGCAGGTTCAGGGCGGTCATCAGCGCAATCAGAAAAGCGATGCCGGTGGCGATGGTGCCGCTGTACCGCTCCTGGTAGGGCACAAGCCCGCGTATGAACAGACTCAGCTCCTCTAGGTATGCCCGCAGCTCCAGATACCACCCCACCTGGAACTCCCGCCGCCTCAAAAAGACATACAGGATCAAAAGCGCCAGAGCCGACGCCGCAGCAACCGCAAGAAAGCTGTATTTGTTGTAGAAGATCATATAAAACAGCAGCATGAACAAACCGCAGAGCAAAAAAAGCCTGGTCAGCGGGTAGTGCAGCACCGTTGCCGCCATGACAGCGTCCGACAGCGCGAACGCATACAGGGTGCCGATGATGCCGTAAAATAAAAAATCCGATAGCCGATCGCGAAAAGTCATGATACCACCATGTGTGAAACCTTATATTTCTACCCTGTTGACTACTGCCCCGCAGGCTGTCAGGCTGTCCAGGCTGTACTCCTCCGCCTCGGACACGGGCTGTCCGGCGGTGTGGAAATGATATACGAACACATTGTGCCCAAAGGACAAGAAGCTTCTGACCGTGTCGGTCATACCGCCGTCCAGTCCCGACAAAAACAGGATCATATTCATGGTCCCGGCCGTGTGGTTTATCTGGTCGCAATATGTGTAGAAGTCCTCTTCGTCGGCCTGGAAAGGGATCTCGGCCAGCAGCCGGTAAATCCGCCCCGGCTCGTCCGCGGGGTCAACGGGCGCCTGTTCCTCCTCCGCCGCGCCGTAAACGAGCTCGGCGCTTGTGCGGTTCTGCATGCACGTGTCCACAGCCGCCGCCACGTAGGACACCATTTTGTCCTCAAACGCGGCTTGGGCAACAGCAGGCAACGTCACGGGTCTGGCGTCCAGATACAGCACGGTCTTGCCCTGGTCGTAGGACTGATAGTTCTTCACAATCAGCTCTCCGCGCTTTGCGGTGAGCTTCCAGTGAATCTTCCTCAGGCTGTCCGACTGGGTGTATTTGCGCACATCGGCTACATTGGTGTAGTCCTCGTTGTACAGGTCATAGTGCATGGCCGCGCTTTGGGCGTCCTTTCTGAGCGTGAGCGCATAGTCCTCGTCGCTCCGCGGGAACACGGTGATGCTCATGGGCTTGCGCGCCGCAAAGGAAAACCGGAACAGCCCGAACAGGTCCGTGACCGCAACGCGCCGGACACCCAGCCTGTACACCCCTCGGCTGGGAAAATGCAACGCATATTCCCGGTCGATAGCCTTGCCGGGGCTCATAGACACGGGCTTTTCCTCCCCGTGGGGGATCACATCGGTGCTGTGGCAGACATAGCTCGCCTTGGCGTAGGAGAAAACGCCCTTGTTTTTGACCCGCACCCGATAGCAGAGCGACTCGCCCTTGAATATTTCATCCCGGTCCACCGATTGTGTGATCCTCAGAAACAACGGCACGCTCAGCACGGACGCCAGGGAAAACAGTAGTAGCAGCAGCAGCGCATAGAGCGGCATAAAGCCGATGTCCCTGTTCTGGTCGTAGACGATCGCAAAAACCACCGACCCACCCAATGCGGCCAGATAGAGCAGGCGCGCCCTCAGCACGGCGGCTCGCGCCTGGCGATGGGAGCTGCCGCGCCTACCATCCCTGCACCACCGGCACTTTCGCAGCGTCCAGCGCCATCTTCACGATGTCGCTTTGCGTGACCCTTTTGAGCTTGCCCTCCTGCTTCATCACAATTCTATGGGCCAGCACATGAGAACTCATGGCAATCACGTCGTCGGGCAGCACATAGTCCCGCTCATTGTAGAGCGCCCAGGCCTGGGCGGCCTTGTAGAGGCTGATCGACGCGCGGGGGCTTGCCCCCAGCGCCACCATGGGATTCGCGCGGGTGTGCCGTACCAGGTCCACGATGTATTCGTTGATGCGCGCGTCCACATGGATCTGCTCGGTCATCCGCTGCAGCTCGAGAATGCTCTCCCCCGTTGCAACCGGCTGCAGGGCCTCCAGCGGGCTCGACTGCCGAAAGCGGGAAACCATCTTCATCTCCTCCACCTTGTTGGGATACCCCAGCGAGATGCGCATGAAAAAGCGGTCCATCTGCGCTTCGGGCAGCGGGTAAGTGCCCAAGTACTCAAGGGGGTTCTGGGTGGCCAACACGATAAAGGGCTCCTTGATCCGATGGGTCACGCCATCCACGGTCACCTGCTTTTCCTCCATGGCCTCCAGCAGGCTGGACTGTGTCTTGGGCGAGGTGCGGTTAATCTCATCCGCCAGCACCACCTGGCTCAGGATGGCCCCCTGCCGGAAATCGAAATCCCCGGTTTTGGGGTTGTACACCGAAAAGCCTGTTATGTCCGACGGCATGATGTCGGGCGTAAACTGTATGCGCTTGAACGAGCAGTTCAGAGACCGCGCAAGCGAAGATGCCAAGCTCGTCTTGCCCACGCCGGGCACATCCTCGATCAAAACATGGCCCCTGCAAAGCATCGCCATCAAAAGCAGTTCAATGGCGGATCTCTTGTCCATAATTACCTTTTCCACATTTAGCACGATCTGTCTGAGCAATGCGACTCCCTGCATTCCCTCAGCTCCTCCCGATTGTTGGTAAGCTGTACACAAGCTTTATTATAAGCAATATGACCCAAAAGTACAATAGATAACACCCTGCCGCGCGTTTATACACGGCATTTTTGTACAGAATATAAAAGAACGCCCGCTGTAAAGCATAAATCCTGATTAGGGGAATCAATATGGACAACCAAACAAGCACATTGATTCACGAAGCCTCGCCCTACCTGCTGCAGCGCGCTCACAACCCCGTAATCTGGTACCCTTGGATTTGGCAGGGCAAAATCCGAAAACAAGCCTGTATTCCTGTCCATTGGGTACAGCGCCTGCCATTGACGCCACGTTTCCTAAATCAGAAAGAAAAGCCGGATAACGAAAACAGGAGCAGTCCTAAGACTACTCCTATAAACGGAATGTTCAGTGTCGTTATGAACATTCGACATGGAGCGGATGATGGGAATCGAACCCACAACCACAGCTTGGGAAGCTGTTGTTTTGCCACTAAACTACACCCGCGCACTTCTATTATTATAAAGCATATCCCTAAAAAGTCAAGGCCCGTGTCGCAAATTTGCATAGCTGAATCGCGCGAAAATCCACCGGGCTTTTTATGGAGTACCGGGGGCGCCCCGCGGCGCCCCCTTTGCCAATATGCGTTAACGAATCTGTATCCATGATTCATTCCTGTTATTTGTCGCCATTGCTATAAATCTCCACGTCCGCCTCGTAGTCCACGCCCGGCACCGAGAAGCCGAACAGCTGGTAGAAGTCCTGCCGGTAGCCCGTAAGGTCCGCCGTCTGCTCCAGGGTTTCGGTGGTGACGTCGTCCCACAAGTCCATCACCTCCTGCTGCACTGCCGGGTCCATCTCCCAGTCATCCATGCGCACGCGGCCAGCCTCGTCCACGGGCACGGCGCTCCAGTTCGCTGCCGTGCCCGCCGCGTACAGCCTGCGGAGCATGCGGTACATCTGCTCGATGCAGCTTTCGTGGCTGCCCCTGTGCTTCATCACCTTGTACAGCAGCGAGATGTACAGCGGTACCACCGGGATCGCGGCTGACGCCTGGGTGACCAACGCCTTGTTCACCGACACAAAAGCCTTGCCGCCCAAGGGGGCCAGCAGCGCGTCGATCTCGGCGACCCGCCGCTCCAGGTCCTTTTTGGCCATGCCCATAGTGCCGTCGGCGTAGATGGCGTGGGTCTGTTCCGGCCCGATATAGGAGAAAGCCACGGTACCTGCCCCCTGTGCCAGCGCCTCGGCGTCGCTGAGTGCGCGCATCCACCAGAGCCAGTCCTCGCCACCCATCACCGCCACGGTGTCTGCTACCTCCTGCTCGGTCGCCGGTTCAACCTCGGCCTGACTTACAACACCGGTGTGCACGTTCACCGACTTTCCGCGGAACACGCCGCCCACCGGCTTGATCACCGAACTGTGGGACTCGCCGGTGCGCGGGTTTGCGCGGCGCGGCGCGGCTAGCGAATAGATCACCAAGTCCACCTGACCGCCCGGCAGCTTTTTGACGCACTCCACTGCCTGGACTTTCACCTCGTCGGAGAAAGCGTCGCCGTTGATCGAATAGGTGGCCAGCCCCGCCCGCGCGGCCAGCAGCTCCAGCTTCTGGTCGTTGTACCAACCGGCTGTGGCTGTGCGTGTGCCCGAGGCGGGTCTTTCAAAGTACACGCCCACGGTGTCGGCCCCGCAGCCGAACGCAGCCGCGATGCGGCAAGCGAGCCCGTAGCCGGTGGATGAACCCACCACCAGCACCCGCTTGGGTCCGGCGAAGCCGCCCGTGCCCTTTACATAGTCCGCTTGGGCGCGCACGTTGGCGGCGCAGCCCTGCGGATGGGCGGTTGTGCAGATGAATCCCCTGATCTTTGGCCTTACTATCATGTTCATGCTCCTTTTATGCTTGTTACATCTTTAGGCAATTGCGAAACTCAAAACACCGCATAATAAAGCGGAATAATGAGCAAAAAAAACGATATAACTCCTCACCAAAACATGGTAAAATTAAGTTGTGAAT
>Ga0153937_1000379_pt1 | contig 16341 bp, 37 predicted proteins | sample TSNY021MetaG_FD_104680 | JGI IMG/M metagenome (GOLD analysis project Ga0153937, IMG submission 104680) | Attine ant fungus gardens microbial communities from New York, USA - TSNY021 MetaG | ecosystem: Host-associated > Fungi > Mycelium > Unclassified | place: USA: New York, Robert Murphy County... | reverse complement strand
TTCATTACATTTCCTCCCAAATCATTTCTGCAAATTTTTCCATAGTTGTTTTACATATTTCTTCTTCTATATCAAGACTATTCAACACCTCTAATAATCTTATAGGAATATTTACTAGATGATGAAGATTTCCATCTTCCAATTCATTTCCTAAAATTATAGCAATATCTCTCGAATTAAAACTAGATTGATTTAAATTTTCATATTGGCTACTTCCGCAAACACCGCAACAGAGAGCAACTTCTTCCCAATTATTTAAATCTCCACAAATATATTTTTTATTATCACAATCTTTACATTTTAAAACACTCCACATAATATTTCCTCCTTATTTAATCTATGACGTTTCCAATTTCATACATTTCGCCCTCTAAGCTTTTCAATACTTTCTCACGATGAAAATAATAATATGTTTGATCTGAGGATTGAACTGAGTATTTAGCTCCTTTAGAGAACTCTTTCCCACTCTTTCCTTTGTGATTCTCATGAAACTTAATCCATTTTTTTGACATATCCAATCATCCCTTTTCGTTTAGATTTGAAATCAGATAATCATATAGCTTGCTGGAGTTGCTTAAATCGATAATGTTGCCATGATCCATAACGTCACCGTCACTATAATCTCTTCCGTAGTTTGAATCATAAATAAAATACAGAATATCATATCTACTATTAAACATGTCACATAGTAAATCTACTACTATTTGCTCATATATAGCATAGAATGGCGTGGTATTCAGATACTCACCTAATTCTTTATGAAATATATCGCCAACTTTATTGTGCACATCGTTTGCTTTCTGCAATGAGTCCATTATTTCTACAAATTTTTGCTTACTTATTATCATATTTTCCCCCATCCTCCATATGTGTAATCTTCAATGTAATAATCGCTATAACAATTATCACATATAATTTCGCCATCAACTGTTATAATGCAATGGTTTGATATATACTCAGAACACCTACTACACGCAATTGCCTCTATGCACGCCCTGCTTCCACAAGCTGGACACCCATTCCATTCTTCTGGTTGCAAATTGGGCTGCCCATGATATTCTCTGAAATGTTTTAAATCTTTGATTAAGCTACCACAATCCTTACATAAATACATGCATTCTCACCTCAATCATGCTTTATCCCCGTTCCATTACATCTTCCACAATTTATCTCAGTATATCCTGATTGATAATCACACCCATCAACTACATCTACTTTTCCAGTCCCATTACAATATACACAAGCTGTATTTAACTTTCTATTTATTTCAAATGCTTGCTTATATTCATTTATTTGTCTGTCATATTCTTCGCTTATTTTATTAATCTTGTCTTTCTTTTCTTCTTCTAAACTTTGTATAGTATCTTTAATTTTCAGGCAAACGTCTATTAAATTCATACTTATTCTCCTTCACTAAAATCTACATCTTCAATGTCGAATTCGTAATCCCAATACTCAGTTTCCCAACATCCCTCACACAAATTGCCATACATGGCGATTTCTTCATAGCAGTTGGCGCAAAGCTTATTTTCTTTCATGTTATTCTCCTTGCCACTCTTTAATTGGACAGTTCTTACATTTCCCCTCATTTGGAGTTATGGATTTTGTAATCATACAGTAATGGAGTAATTCAATTTGATCTTTGCTTTTTTTATACGCTTCAAATTGACACCATGCGCAGTGTAATGGTACACTTTCAATTTCTATATAGTTCATATTGCTTCCTCCCATGTTTTTATTTTAAATTAAAAAAACTTTTGCAAAATCTTGCAATGACACAAATTGTTACTTTATCCCCGTATAATCAGAGGTATATTATTATTTTTATTAATTTGCTTCTGCAAAAAATGGCAAAAGTTATTTGTTAAATTCTGCTCATAAAACCAATGAATTTTAATGATTTTCAATAGTCTATTCCTCTTATTCTATATCCTTATGAAGTGCTGCCCATTTAGAATCACCAAAAATATCTATTAATGTTTTATTCATTCTTTTTCCTTTGGCGAATATAAATGGATTTACTAAATATTTAATATCGTATCCTATTTTAACTTTGGCGATTATTTTCTTTTTTATTAATTTTTCTAATGAATTATACACTGTTCTCTCTGGCATATCTAATATCTTAGACATGGCCTCTAATGTAACATGTCGCCCATTGGGATGAATTACCACACAGCTTTTATACTGAATATAATGTCCCAACATACTTAGAAGTCTCCATTGACTGCCAGTCAATGTTTCATTATCTAATTCAAATCTAGCACACTCCCAAACCTTATAAAATCTCTCACCTTTACCAATTTCAAATGTTTCATTATAATATTTTAAGCTTTCACCTCTCAATATTTTATCTCCAACATAAATTTCATCATATACTTCGCCATCATCGTTTATTATCTTTCCCGCCACTTCTTTCAATACATTATTTCCTCCGCTCATATTCTGTCATCAAAGATATTAGTCCTAATCACTGGCCTAATTGGATCTAACCAATCTACTCTTTCATCTATACTAATATCAAACATTTTCCCATCACTTCTTTTAACAACAATTTTCTCATAATTTGTTGTATGATGATTTTTGGTTCCCCTATTTATTAATAAAGTTTCATATCCTTCTTCTTGAAATACAGCCTCTAGCAATTCTATAATTTTTTCACAATCCATATTACATTTATCGTCCATTTTATCCTCCTTTACATAAATTCGTTTCTATATCTTTCTCCGCATATAACATTTAAAATATAAGTTTTTTGACGTTCAAATTCCTTTTCATCCATGCTTGCTCTCATCTCCTTCAGCTTTACTCCTAAGTCGTGTATAACTTCATGAAATGGTCTAAATTGCAAGCTGCTGTCTCTTATATTAATACCATAGACATGAAGTATATTTTCGGTGTGTTTTGTTTTTTCATCATTATACATACCATCTTTTACTTCGTCGCATACAACTATATCCTCACTACTTTTAGATTCCATTATTTCTAATTGATAAATTTTAACAAAATCCATTGGAGCAGATTGATATAAACAATTTTCAGCCAAAGGAACAAATCCTGTTCTTTCATAGCACGCACTTGCCGCATCTTCAAATGACTCAAAAGCTTTCTCTACCATTAAGTAGTCATTTCGCATAATTATATATACAACCGACATCTTTATTCCTCCATTCTTATCTCATTCATTCAATCTCACCCAAACGACCCATAAGCTCTACAATTTCTGCACAATATTCATTAACAATTAATGTGATTTTTTCTGGTTCTAATTGAAAAATTGGAATGGAGTTATCGTAAACCCAAAGACGATCATGACTTAAATTTTCTAGTTTGTTTAAAATTTTTTCAATCTCATTAATTCTACTTACTATTTTTGCTACTCGATTTGCTTTACCAATTGTCATATTAATACCATCCTCCATATTTACTTAACTCACCCTCTTGATATAAATCTAAAATCACATTACGTTCACTTTGATTCAACGCTGACCAATAGTTAAAACACCTTATCAACGTTTCAAATTGAATCTTGTTCTCAATTAAAAAATCATCTATATCTTGCATAACTGTCCTCCTATTTATCAATTTTCATCATTTGATTATAAAGTGCCTTTAATGCATTTATAGTTATTGGATTTTCAAAACAATAGTCAGACGGATTGTTAATTATATAAGATGAAAAATCAATCTCATAATCTTCACCATTTTCCATAGCATCCACATAGTCATAAAATTCTCTCGTTTTACTTTGGGGAATCATATACCAATGACCATCATCGTCCCGTTCAAATGTATATCTCACATTCGTTCCTCCTTATATTAAAAGACTATTGATATCTTTACTATACTATAATAGTGAAAAAATGTCAATAGTCTTTGAAAATTAATTTTTATTTTGGGGCAAATTCTTTAAAATAAATTATATCAGCTTCTTTTCTGGCTTCTATAGCATCATTAATATCGCTAAATAATCCCAAATGAATTTGCTTTCTGTTCAACATAATGTATGCCCTATATTTATTCAATTTTTCAATATATGAAACACCATTATAGCCTGTTGTATTATTTTTACTTAATGAACAATTCATGCTGTTTTCATGCTGACTACACATTCTTAGGTTTATTTTTTTATTGTCAAATGGTTTTCTGTTGATATGATCTATTACAAAATCTTGTGAGTTGATTATATCCAAAACAAAATGATGCATATAAACTATCTTATTATCAATCCAAGTAATAAATCTCTGATCTTTATTTCCTTTTTGTATCCATGTATGATTTTTTATTTTGTCATAATTTTCTAAATCAAAATAAAAATGATTATTATTGCTATCATATCCAATACCATATTCATTCGACAAATCATATCTATTCCCCTTCTTTTTTCTTTTCAAACATCCGCATGATTTAACAGCACCAGATTTAATATGACTCCCTCTTAATATTTTATAATTTCCACAACTGCATTTACATAACCAATACGAACCTATATTTTTACCTTCTGGCTTTTCAGCCTCTCTTATTACTTCTAAGTTGTTAATTGTCATTCCTGTCAAATCTAATTTCTGTGTTATTTTAATTACCTCCACTTGCAATTTGGTCGCACTCATTAAACAAAATTAAATTATTATATTTTTCTTCTCCAAATATTTTTTTATATTTATCATGAGTTTTTTGATTCTTAAAACTGAATGGTCGCATATGATAATTAACATAAAACAAAAAGTTTAAAATTTGATCTTCATTTAAATGTAATTTAATTTCTTTTGGTAAATCACACATTAATTCATATGCACCAATATTTTCATGATTATAATAATTGGCATTATCTGAATTTTCTTTAAATGTCTGGCATTTTATTTTTGCATAATCATGGTAAAATGCAGACATCTGCAATATTTCGTCTTGACATTCGTTTTTAATTAATTCTTCATAAATTTTTATACAGTGAGTTAACAAATCATATTTATGCCATTTTGTTTTCTGATCGAATCCATCCATTTCTCCAAGATATTCTGTGTGGCCTTTCAAATTTATAATATTATAATAATCTATAATTACCTCAGAAAAACCCTCCTCTTTAAATGGTATGCAGAACTTATTTCGTTGGTTGTGAATAACATTCTCAGGAACAAATCTCTCCCTCTTATTGTTGTTTTCCAAACACACATCGAATGGAGTAGCAATAATATAGGCAATTTTGTAACAATCATAATTATGAATTGCCTGAAAAAACTTCATTCTATCTTTCAAGCTTAAATTAGTAGAGTCAAGAATTGTATTTTTATTATTTTTGATGTTCAACCTCAATCTACTGTATAACTCTCTGAAAACCTTTTCATTTTCTGTTTGGATATTATAATCTCCAAAGATTTCCTCCCTTAATTCGTCTGTTGCTAAAATCTCAGCACTATATCTTTTTGACAATTCTTTCGCTTTTGTTGATTTTCCTGCGCCTGACAACCCAATTAACATAACAACCTTACACTCATCCATTCATTTTCAACTCCTCAATGAAAGATTTTTTAATTATTTTACCCAATAGCACATTCAAATCCTCAATCACTTTTTTATTAACCACATCTTTCTCTGTCTTGAATTTTTCTTTGATTTCATATGTGTCATTATTCAATGCTTCGGCAATGATTCTAGCATTTTCTAATGGTTCTCGCCCTTTTTTGATCTCTACCAAGTTATCTCTATCTTTTGTAACCAGACAGTCCCTAAAACTTTCTCCGCTTGTATGCCGCCTTATAAACTCATTTAACCTACATATATGATGAAGCTGTTTTGGGTCATATTTAAATTTCTCTAATTTTTCAATCAATGTAGGATACGGATGCTCCAACGCCTTAAACTTTTCCATACTCATCCCAGCAATACAACGCAACAATTGATTATTATTAATATTTGCAATGTCATCAGCCATATCAAACAACTCTTGAATTTCCTTTTCATAAAACGGATTTATCAAATAATACTTAGTAAAAAGTATTTCTAAAAAATTAATATTCTGCTTATGGAAAGTAGAAAACATAACTCTAATGTCTTTTTGATCATCGTGACTATTATCATCTAAGACATGAGTTGTACTTACTGGTTTCTTATTCAAAACAATATCATCAATTGATGGAATTGTTATAGTTTTGGTATCAATATCGCTACCTTCGTAGTCAAGAGAATAGTTTTGCGATCCTTGCAAATAAGTGCAAAACACATTATAACCTTTGTCAATTGCCGTTTGTTGATGTAGTTTTAATGTTTCTTGAATTTTATCCATTATATCACATCCTTTTCATTTTTTATATTAATTTTTCTGTTTAAATCCTTGAAAAATGTTATATTATTATCCAGCTCTTCAACATTATATGCCTCCAAAATGTCAATAAACATTTCAATATAATCAACCAAGTCGTTTAAATTGAAATTATCCCGCCTATATAAAAACGGTTTAAGCTTGGAAAATTCATTTGCAATATCTGTTTTTGTATACAACTCTTTTTCTCTGTGCAATCCAAGCGACTGGCCTAGTTGAAAAGCATAAACTTTCAATATATCTTTCAAGTTAAAAGTCTTGCTTAGCTCCTGTTCCAATAAAACATTGAAATTCACATTTTTCATAACATTTAATCTGTCTGTAAAATTTCCTTTTAACGCTTTCTTTACAATTGTCCTATATTCTGTTCTTGATAAGTATGAAATCATTCCTCTTAATGCTCTTAAATCTTTAATCAAAACATCTCTTGGTAGTCTTTTTGTGATTAATAATGGGTATTCTTGTTGATGTAAATTATATGTGTCCAACAAACTGTTGTTTACTTCGTCGGCCGTTCCTTTAAAGCACTCTACAACAATTCCATTTTTAATAACAATGATATTTCTATTTTCAACTTTAGAAGAACAAAACTCTTGACATTCTTTAAATTCAGGCATTTCATCAAATACATAATAAATATCTAAATCAATACTATCTTCTGAGCCGTGAATATATTTTATCAATTTCATTCCTCCAATTCAAATATTTCAGAATAATTTTCAATCCCTATTTCTTTCAAAGTCTTGAACGACGGACATTTTTTATTCCCGCTCATAATATAATTATTTTTCTTTCCTAAATATAAATTTTTAACATACCCACGATATTCAATAGGTACATTCGCATCAACATGTATCATAAAATCTTTCCTAGTATCCTTTGGAGCCTTATTGAAATATTCTTTTACATCCCTATCCATACTTCTTATATAATCAAGAACGACATTTGCAACTTTATACACTCTGTCGCGGTAAGATTCTGGAATTTTAGAAATTAAATCATCAAATGAATCCAATGCAATTGATTTGATAATCAAGTTTATAGAGGATATCTTAGATAGAATCCGGTGGATTGCAACATAATCATCGACTTTGACTTTTATCTTATGAACATATCCATCTTGATTTTCAATATCAATTACGAATCCCTCCATTTCGTTAGATTTTTTAGTCTTAACATCCTCCAAAACTTCCTCAAACGTTTTATTGAATATCTCAGTTGTCTTTACATTATATTTATCGGCAAATTCTTTTACTTTTTTATAGGAAAATTGTTCTCCGGTATACACATTTCTTATTCCAATCAGATATAATCCTTCTTGTTCTTTTTTGTAATTAACAACATGTGCGTCTTTCAAGCTAATAAATTCAAATATAAAAGTTAAGCTTGGATGCTCTATCAGCATAGTTTTGTAATTGTTATCTGATAATAGCATATTGTATCCGTCTTGCAATCTCCATGATTTGTCAACATCAATTGCTTGTGAGCCAGACATGATTATTCTACCATACTCCCAAATATGACGTGCCAATTGAAGACTTCCATCTAACTTGTTGGTTATTTCAATATTTTTTGCATTTTCAATTTCTTCAAGAATAACATTTAACTGATTCTCGGCTCCTTCATTTAGGTTTTTGAATTTGGCCATGCCAGATAGTAAAATAATTTCTAATTGCAAATCAATTGTTATGCTTCTACATTCTGTATAAAATCCATCATGCATAGCCCAAAATTTATCAGATGTAATATCCTCTTCGCCGCCAAACACGTCAGCATAATTCCCATATCTGATTAATACTTCTGTGTCTTTTTGATTTACTTGAATGTATTTAAAAATATCTAAATATTTTTTGTTATTTAGTTTCTCAATCCAAATCTCCAAGCAAGTTTGGTTTTCGGTTTGCTCATAATTTATATTGCCAAATTTTTCAATATATTCATACTTGATTTGCATAACTAGACTATAAACCGGATTCCAGCTATAATTATACATATTAGACAACTCCTATTTTTCTAATATCATCTTGAATGTTTTTTAGTTGCTTATAATCGCCAGTAATTACAAGTTCATCATTTTCAACTTTACATTCTTGAATTAATATATCACCAAGACAGCACCATATTATTTTTAAATCCATTCCGCTAATGTCAATATTATACATAGTTTTTTCTGCATTTAATTTCATAATATCTCTCCTTATTTATTTTTTTATTTTACATTTCTTTTATTACAATACATCTTCCAGGAGAATTTATATCATATTCAATTGAAACTTTATTTATAGAATGAAATTCGTCAATACCAGTTAAAAATTCAATATCATCATTTTCAGTATTCGGATAATCTATCATTAATTTGATTAACTCGTTTGCAAGCTGCTTAGTTGTCATATTAATTTTCTCCTTTCAATGAAGAAAATGCTGTTTTTATTAATCTTTATAATAAATATCATCTCTACTTCTACCATTATGATTTGCCCTAAATATATCATTACTTTGTCTTCCAATTCTTTCATCTCTATTTGCAATTTTTTCTTCTGCATAAAATAATTTTTTATCATATTCTAATAAACTTTTTATTAAATCTTTTTTAGTCATATTTTCCCATTTTAAAATTTTATCTTTTTGATTTTCCGAAGTCCAAAATTCCATAGTATTATCCTCCCTTTATTCTGTTTTTAGCAATATCAAAATATACTTTATCATTTTCAAATCCAATATAATTTCTATTTGTGTTGATACACTATAATATTTAATTTATCAACAGATTTTAAAAAAATATTTTTAAAATTTAGTCATATGAAAATTTATACTAAAACTTCCCCAATATTCAATTTCAAAATATTTTAATATTTGTTGAACATTTAGAGATAAATGTGATGTGTTAAAAACTTTTAAAATTTGGTCATCTCTACCTTTAATTTCATTTGGAATACTTTCAAAACTTTCTAATATTCTTTGTTTTTGGTTGTCATATTTAATTTTTAAATCTTTTAATTCTAAATATTCTTTATATTCCTCATCATTTAATACATATTGCATAATCATTCTCCTTTCTATTGATAAAATCCATGATTTATTAATCAAATTTAATTGTTATTGGACAATTATTAATTTAACTTCTTGATTAGTCAAATTATATCACTCCCTATTATTATTAAAATATTATCTATTTTGCAATATTTTTCTTACGATTTGCATTGTATGAGATGCACACAATTTTCCAAATCCTTCTATTTTTTCAACAATTTCATTTTCTTCTTTAACACAATCATGATAAATAATTCTTGGAAGCTCTTTTGCAATCAAACTCATACTTGTTTCATCCCAATCTTCAGGCAAAACATTTTCAGCAATCATTTTATAAAGATTTTTTTCAACTCTATTCTCAGTAACAATACTTGCTGTCAGATCGCTCAAGTATTCTCTTCTAGCAATCTCGTCTGCGCTTAAAGGCTCTCTGACTTTACTTTTCATAACTTCTTGGAATTCTGTTGCAACTAATTTCACAACAAACGGCATTCTTTCGTTCGGATTATTAAGTTTGGTTTGATTTTTAAGTATAATTCCCTCGCCATTATTTAATCCAAATTGAGTTTTTCCAATAAATTCCTGAATATGATCCCATGAAATAAATTCTCCCTCATAAAATACTGGAACCATTTGAATATTTCCCTCTTTACAAATTGCCTTGACTATATCTTGCGGCAACCAAACTTTATTCACTGTGTCATAAATATCAAAGCAGTGGAACTTTTTAATTTCTTCTTGAGCATATTTAACAAGATGAGATAAGTTCCATTCGCCAAATAGCCTATATGTTGAATACTTTTTAAATATCTCCATATCTAATTTCTGAACATATTCATAAAAACCCATTAATGTTTCTGTAGGGCTTAGTATTTTTCTCCTTGAAAAGCACATCAGCTTATTGTCTTCGCTGTCATATTCAATACTACTGCAACTTCCGTCTAACTTTTCCTGAACTGAAATTATATCTCCTTTTTCAAAACAATCTGCATACTTTGTTTGAAATCTCTGAATGTCAATGAATTTTTTATGATTTAGCATAATAATCTCTCCTTTTAACCATATATTTCTTGTGATTTAGTCACAAGTTTGTAATTATTAATATCCTTATCTTGCAATATATCACTTTCAAATAACTTTGTCAAGTATTTAAACGCATTTGTTTTACTATATCCCTTTGCTTCTCTTGGAGTTTCTACAAAAAATACTTTTAGATTTGAGATTTTAATGTTTAAATACTTGTCAGAATACTTGATTAAAAATCTTTGATTTTTTGTAGCACACATAACTTATTCTCCCTTTTTATTTTCACAAAATGATCAACTTAATACATACTTGGCTCCATTGGAATTCTTTCTTGACTTACCTTACAACTTACCAATCTGAATTTTGTTGGATTGTTTACTGCATACTTCATTTCTCCATTCGTTAAAGATTTATTTAGATCATTACAGAATCGTTTTGCATACTCTAAATCATAAATTCCATGCTCTCCAATTTCTTGCCAACATTTTCCACAGGCAGAATGTTCGCCAAGTTCGTATCTTTTTAAGTAATATCTATCTTCTATACTAGTCCACAGGTCTGTTGTAGGACAATATGCTTCTATTTGAAGAAAAATAAAGTTGCCATCTTCTCTCAACATAATTTAATCCTCCTTTACTATTATATTCGTTTTTTTAAGATATACCGATCCATAAATATTGTAGTCTTCTCTCAATATATGTTTAGCATCTGCCTCATCTTTTCCAAAAACATATCCACGTATATCTTTGGTTGAATCATTTAGAAATTTATGAGTTATGCAAAAAGAATATATATTCATTTTAATTCCTCCCATTCAAATTCTAGTAAATTAAGTGCTTCCATATTTTCATCATACATTAATTTTTCCCAATCATAAAATGATAAATAAATATATAATTTATCACCACAAAGATTGCTTCCTGACAACATATTATAAATATCGAATTGAACTATAACTTGTTCAGGAAAGAATGCCCAGCCATACTTGCCAAGATGATCATATTGGCAAGGATAACTATAGTAATCAAACGGAAGTCGCTCTCCTCTCATGTTTTTAATATTTCCTAAATCGGATTTATCCATCGCACTTTTCACCCACCTTAATTTCTCCATCCAACAAACCTTGCATCATATCGCCATTCCAGTAATAATCTTCATACCAATATCCATAAAAATCTTCTTCACTGATTTTATAAATATACAGGCCCCTATTATTAATTCTCATATCGCCATAGCCGTTCGTTGAAAATCTTTTATTGTATGGGACGTTGCATATTTCTGCAAATTTTTTCCAATTATTTTTCATAAACGAAATTCACCACTCTCCATTTTTTTTAATTGTTCACTTTCATACTTCAAATCGCTCTCCAAATATTTAACTTTTCTTTTCTGTTTGGCAATCAATTTATCAATTGATCTTTTGGCATCTTTTTTAACCCAATACAAATTTCCACAACTATACCCACCACTATTAGTTGCAACCATATATAAGTCGCTTTCATCATATTCATTTTCAGTTCCATCGGGTATTTGTTTAACTTCTCTGAAGTCAAATACAAATTTGAAATCATTAACATTTTCTTCTGTGACTTTTATATTATGATATCCCCAAGAATTATAATAAGTATCATGCATATACCATTCACCATTAGAGTTTTTAACTGGCCTAAAAGTCCAATTTTGACACCAATATGGATCGCGATTCTTACATTCCTCCCATGATGGAGCTTTCATTTTGTATAATCCATTTTCGTTAAATTCGAACATATTATTCCTCCTATTTACAATTTAATCTTCCTCTTTGTTGCAAGCAACACTTCGCTTAAAGCGCCAGAAATTATATAATGTATCTCTTCTGGTTTCATTTTTTCATCCCTCATATATTTTTCAACTACATATCTCAAATCTTTTTTTATTTCATTTTCACATCGTTCAGCTAAATCTGTGTAGCCTCCGTTTTCTTTATATACTGACATTTTCTTCCTCCAATTCCTTAGTATTTACCCAAAAATCAACTCCATTTCTTCCTCCTCCTGCAAAATTCAACTGCCCCTTTTCTATCAATTCCCAATTATATTTATCGCACATCTCTTGTACATAATGCTTAATTAGCTTGTATATTTCATAAGTCATAGTTCCTGTGTAAATATATTTATTACTGTACTCAAGCCTATCTCTAACAGAAGATATTCCAAAACAAGCTATAGTGGGCATATTACTATTTCTTAATTTCCATTTAACCTCATTTTCAAACCATAATTTGAAATCATCTACAATAGCATTCGCCTTTTTCATATACGTTTTATTTTTTCTATCTTGTATTGCATCTTCAATTGTATATTTGTCTTTAATAAATTTAAACATAGTCTCCTCCTTATACTATCAACAAATAAATTCGATATATGCACCACATTTACTGCATTCAATTGAAATATATTCGCCAGAAGATGAAGCGCCTACTTCAAAGCTATCAGGATTATCATGCATACTTAACTCCTCAACATTACCACAATCACAAACCAACTTCACTTTAATTTACCACCTTCCATATTTCTATTATTTTTCCCTTGTATTGCTGCGCATTATTAAAATTTCCGTTGTAAATATATCCATTTCTGGCTCGCTTATCCTCCATCAAATCCTCATCGATAATAAACTCTATCACCGATTCGTCTTCATTGTGTATAAAACCATCAACTGTGTGATCATCATCCTTTTCATCCAACTTTATAAGCTTCAATTCAATACCGGAATCCAATTTGAAAATAAATTTATCACCGATATCGCCAAAATACGATCCCAAAGCAACTCCAATATGTTCATCTTCTCTCAAATGTCCATCATCACAAAACTCAATTAGTCCTGAATTATAAATATAATCATATTGGGCTGATGATTTATTTGTTATCAGTCTATAATCCATGTAAGTTTTTGTGGAACTATCATATAGTACGTTTATTGAAATCAGACTTTCATCAACTTCTTCAGTTTCAACTACTAATTCTTCAAAGAAGTTTATAACTTCATCTATAACTTCCACATAATTGTCATTGTTGGCGACTACTTCTTTTGCATTAATGAATATTATTGCTATCATAACTAGCGATATTATTAGCGTTTTAATAATTTTTCTCATATTTTCTCCTTTGTAGTGGTTTTTTATCTTATGAATATTACGTTTGCAATTGGCTGTGTTCTAATGTTACTGGCTTTTAACCTCGCCTCTGAAGTATTTGCTGCTTGAATCTCAAGACTTGAGCCATCAGTAAAGAATACTTTATATATCATCTTTACACCCCTTTTGCAAGTTCAAATTTAAATATGCCTCTTTCTGCTCTTCTTCATCAAATCCCAAATATACAAGTGTCTGTCTCTCACTGGAATGGTTCAACATACTCTGGATTAAGTGTAGTGTACGATTGCTTTGCCCGTTTTGCATATACAAATGATAACAGGACGTTCGCCTCAAACAATGCGACGTAATTTTGAAGTCCAATCCAGCTCTTTTACCAACCTTGTCAAGCATGGAATTGACAGCATTAATGCTCATAGGTTTACTATCTTCGTCTTTTGAATTCACAGACTTACTGCTGAAAATATATGAATCTAATTTGACATTTTTATTGACATTCAAGTACATTAATATATCATCTTTAATTGCCTTGTTTATAAAAACATGTCTATTTGGATTATGTTCTCTTGTTTTAATTTCAGAAATAACGAGTTTATCTTTGAATTTGATAATGTCATTATCCAAATCTAATTCGTCTAAAAAATCACAGAACCTTAACGTCAAAACATCAGAACATCTAAGAGCTGTATATAATTGACAACTTACATATAATCTATTTTTCAAATTAGACACTCTATATCGCCCTCTAGCATTTTTTAAAAATGTATCTCTAATAAGATCTATTTGATCAATATTCTTTATTATGTTTTTGCTGTATTCTTTTTTCTGCTCTACTACTCCTGTATGTTCTGCTTTATTTTTCTTATTCGTCTTTGGCTTTCTACTCTCAGCTTGTTCTTCTAATTTATCCATCCTCTTCATCATTATTCTGAACATTTCTTCGGTTGATAACTCGCCATCATTTCGCTCTGCTACCTGTCTTTCCAACTGCATCTTGTTTTTATATTCCTCTATGCTAAATACTCTTGCTAAATTATCCATATATATCCTCCTTTATGTAGTTTAGTTGACATTATATCTTATTATTTACATAATGTCAACTAAAATATTTGAATTAAATTAACCACCTTTTGCAAACTTCAAATTCGTTTTTCAATATAGTTGGAATAAATTTATCTCCTCCCATTACTTTATTATCAATTCTTGTATTTATTCCAGATCTTTTTAACGCGGCGTTGATTGAGCACAATTTAGCATATTTCCTTTTGTTCTCTCTCCGCTCTCTCAAACATTCATCATACGCCTTATCCATTATTGAGCGCACATTAGCCGGAAGCTTACTAAACTCAAACAAATGTTCAAATTCAGATTTCTTGGTGTCATAATAAGACATCGACAACTCCACTTCTTCTTTTGCCCGTTTAAGTTTTTGTAAACTAAGATTAAATTCATTGATTGCATCTGAAATCCCTTCGATTATACTCATATCCATATTTTCAATTCGGTCTTCCACACGTACTGTCTCACAACTCTCTTCAATTATTGGATCAGTGTATATTTTGGGAAGAGTCATTTTATAATTATTGGCTTTGGTTATACTGTTAAATTTTATTGCCAATTTTATATTGGCCACTTTGGTTGGCCGATTGTTATTATCTTTTCCGATATAATGGTCTTGACATTTTATAAAATACATAGCAACATCTCCTTATTTTAATTTAATCCCAATGAAATACTTAATGCCCTATCAACTCTCTTCATATCTCTTTCGCTTAACTCTCCAATTTTCATACCTAATCTGTCTACAGAAATTGTTTTTAATTGCTCCAATAAAATACAAGACACCTCTCTTAATGGATCATGTACTATTACATGTGTTGGCTGTTTTACTTTTTTACATTTGCTTGTGATAGTAGCCACAATAACTGTTGGTGAATGTAAATTCCCTTTATTATTTTGCAGGATCACTCCCAATCGCTTGCCACCCTGTTCAGAACCTACAACTTCGTTTCCAAAATCTATTGTATACACTTCTCCTCTTTTTATACTTCTCATTTTGTTATGTAACCTCCTATTATAATATAGTTTGGTACCGACATTTGTGCCGGTACCAAATCAATTTCACTCACATTCATCTTTAGGTTTTCCAACATTATTAAATCTGCGGATAGCCGCCGCCAATCGTTCATCACACGATTCATATTCTACAATATGAAACGGCTCTGGTGGTGGAAATAATTCAGGATGCTGCTCTTGGTATTTCTGATATGGCGTTTTATAAGATTTACACCAAATCCAAAACAATATTATAATCCAAAATAATGTCATCCACTCACCCCTTTCGGTGATAATTCAGATAACAACAATCTCACATTTGCTTCAATGTAATTTCCCATCCTATTCCTCCATTTCCATACGGCTATCACAAGCTCCACAAACCAATTCAACATCTCTTTTTGCCATCGCTTTAGTTTCGCAATTTGGGCAGACATACTTGAAGATTCTCTTTTCTGCACGTGGTCTTGCCGGTTCTATCATACGAGCATATTGAAATGTCTCAGAGTTAGGTTGAATTTCATTTGTGATAAACTCCTCAAGTTCTGTTCCTTGCACAACTTTCGTATGGCCAAATCCATATTTTTTACTGCGCTCAACTTCCAATCCAACTCGTTCTGCACTCACTTTGAACTTTTTATTGTGTACTTGTCCGTTACAATCTTTTATTTCTTTCATCAAATTATCCTCATGCACCATTTCATGTAAAAGAACTCCTGCAATATCAGTGACATTATTATGGAGGATACTTGCGCTCAAATTGATTTCGTAATAAGCATCT
>Ga0153937_1000373_pt1 | contig 16493 bp, 15 predicted proteins | sample TSNY021MetaG_FD_104680 | JGI IMG/M metagenome (GOLD analysis project Ga0153937, IMG submission 104680) | Attine ant fungus gardens microbial communities from New York, USA - TSNY021 MetaG | ecosystem: Host-associated > Fungi > Mycelium > Unclassified | place: USA: New York, Robert Murphy County... | reverse complement strand
TTTTTTCTACCTTTGCGGCAGCCATCCCCTCGTCATTGCGGGCTTGACCCGCAATCCCCTGGTTGTACATGTACTCATATTATTTATATACACTCATGGTTGAGGGGATTGCGGGTCAAGCCCGCAATGACGAAAGGGTGACGCAGCTTACAGACGACAAAACTCTTCCGGTTTATCCGGGTTAGGAAGTGAAGAAGTGAAAGACATATTTATTTTAGGCATTGAGACCTCCTGCGATGAAACAGCCGCGGCAGTTGTTAAGAACGGCCGTTTTCCTTTGTCAAATATAATTTCATCTCAGATTGAGCAGCATAGGGTATATGGAGGAGTAGTTCCTGAAATAGCCTCCCGTAAGCATATAGAAGCCATCAGCTATGTTGTGGATGAAGCCATGGAAAGCTCCGGCCTTTCGTTCAAAGACCTTGACGGAGTGGCCGTCACCTATGGCCCCGGCCTTGTGGGAGCGCTTCTGGTAGGCCTCTCATATGCCAAGGGCTTGGCATATGCCATAAAAAAGCCTCTCATCGGCGTACACCACATAGAAGGTCATATGTGTTCAAATTATATTGAAAATGAGGATTTCACGCCTCCATATCTTTGCCTGGTGGTATCCGGAGGGCATACCCATCTCGTCTATGTTGAGGATTACGGAAAATATGAAATAATGGGAAAAACAAGAGACGACGCGGCAGGGGAAGCCTATGACAAGGTTGCCAGAGCTTTGGGCCTTCCTTATCCCGGCGGCCCTGAAATAGACAGGCTCGCCCAAAAAGGCAATGCGTCCGCCATAGATTTCCCCAGGGCATATCTGGAGGAAGGCAGCTTTGACTTCAGCTTCAGCGGGCTTAAATCTGCTGTGCTTAATTATTTAAATTCCCGCAAAATGAGCGGTGAGGAAATTTATCCTCATGATGTGGCCGCCTCCTTTCAAAAGGCGGTTGTGGATGTGCTGGTACAAAAAACGATGCTGGCCTGCAAGGCAAAGCATGCAAAAAAAGCCGCAATGGCAGGCGGTGTTTCCTGCAATTCATTTTTGCGTAATGAAATGAGCATGGCCTGCGATAAAAATGGATTCAGCCTGCAGCTGCCTAAACCGGTATTCTGCACAGACAACGGCGTAATGATAGCTTCCTGCGGCTATTATAACCTGATACAGGGACGGCAAAGCGCGTTGGATTTAAACGCGTATCCCCATCTTACGTTGTAATATTGTAATTAAGAGGAGACTGTTAATGGAATCGGAAATATTGATAGAAAAAATGGAATTTCCAAATAAAGGAATTGGATATTATAACGGCGAAAAAGTGGCTGTCCCATTCGCTCTGCCCGGTCAAAGAGTGCTTGTCAGACTCAAGAAGAAACGGAGAGCCTATATAGGTATCTTGTTGAAGCTTTTAGAACCGGGTCCGGCTGAAACAGATCCCCAGTGCCGGTATTTCGGCAGCTGCGGCGGATGCGCTTATCGTAGCCTCCCCTATGAAGAAGAATTGTCCATAAAGGAAAATATGGTCATGGATATATTAGCCGCAGAAGGCATAGGCGGCTTTACTTATGAGGGGATCGTTCCCGCTCCCGGCCTGGAGGGCTACCGTAACAAGATGGAGTTTTCCTTTGGAGATGAGGTGAAGGATGGTCCCTTGGCCTTGGGCATACGCAAGCGCAACAGCCGCTATGAGGTAGCGGACGCTGGCGATTGCGGCATAATCGACGGTGATTATCGCAGGATATTAACTGAAACGCTGAACTTTTTCCAAAAGAGCGGCGAGCCGTATTACAGGAAAATCAGCCATGAAGGCGTGCTGCGCCACCTGGTTATACGCAAAGGCTTTTTTACCGGTGAGATACTGGTCAATCTTGTTACCACCTCCGGGCTTAAAACAGACCTGGAGCCTTTTGCCGAGATAATTGAAAGCCTTTCTCTTGAAGGAAGGCTGACAGGGCTATTGCATACGGTAAACGACAGCCCCTCCGATACGGTGAAGGCCGACAAGCTTCGCATACTGCGGGGTAGAGATTATTTCATGGAACGTATTCATGGGCTTGATTTTAAAATATCGGCCTTTTCATTTTTCCAGACCAATTCGTCCGGGGCTGAGAGGCTGTACCAAACGGTGTTGGATTTTGCCGAAGAAGCCGGTGTGGAGACAGTGTGGGATTTGTATTGCGGAACAGGAACTATCGCTCAGCTAATGGCCAAAAAGGCGGGGAATGTGGTAGGTATAGAGCTTGTGGAGGAAGCGGCGGAGGCTGCCGCGGAAAACGCGAGGCTCAACGGGCTTAGCAATTGCAGCTTCATCGCCGGGGACGTATTGAAAATTATAGACCAGGTTTCATCAAAGCCTGATCTTATCATTTTAGACCCGCCCCGGGAGGGAGCGCACCCCAAGGCCCTGGATAAGATTATAGGCTTCGGCGCGGAAAATATAATATACGTTTCCTGCAAGCCTACCTCATTGGCAAGAGACTTGAAGGAATTTATCACAAGAGGTTATGAAATAAAAAGGCTCAAATGCCATGATATGTTCCCGAGGACTTATCATGTGGAGACGTGTGTTCTCTTGCGCCGCTTGATATGAAATCAAGCGGCTTTTCAAATCCGTTATTTCAAATCATATTTATCCAATTTCTGATATAAAACAGCCCTGGAGATGCCCAGCAGCTTTGCGGTTTGCACACGGTTCCCGCCGGCTGCCTATTACGGACAAAGGTATCTCGGCGGTTAATGAATACGCGTAGGAGATAAAGTGATAAACAAAACCTTATTTCAGAAAACAAAGAAAGGAACGGGATGCCCGTTCCTTTCTTTGTATGTGCGCGAAGACAGCTCGCTGGATGCGCAAGTTTACTTGCGCGTCCGGTGAGCGCTTCTAAATTTTGTGCATATAATCTGCTTCCAATATCTCGCGATACTGAGGCCCGACATCATCGCTTTCCAGCATAGGGATCAAACCGCCGTGATCCACCATGTCCTTCAGAATACCTCCGGCTACCTCGCCCTGCAGCGTGATTCCCTTGGTATGGTTATGGATTTTACCTGTGGAGGTGTCCACTTCCAGGTCGTCGCCGTCCGACACATTCTTGGTTATGTCGGGGCAAAGCACAAAACCTAGGCCTACTTCGTGGGCGTTGCGGTAGAACGTGCGGGAAACGCTTTCGACCACAACGGCTCCCACCTTCGTATACTTCAACGCTTTGGGCGCAAAGGTCCGGCCTGACGAGCAGCCGAAATTCTTTCCCGCCACCAGGACGTCCCCCGGCTTTACGTTAGGCCCGAAGTCCGGGTTCAGTACCTTCAGTACGTGTTTCGCCATTTCTTCAAAAGGCAAGGTGTATATTGTGTTCGGTGTTATGGCATCGGTCGGCACCTTATCGCCGAAAACCCATGCGCGTCCACGTGTTATCGCCATATCTTATTCCTCCATAATTACAGTATAAATTCACGGGGATCAGTAATTTCGCCCTTTATTGCGCTGGCGGTCACAGTCAGCGGGGACCCCAGGAAATGCTTCGCCTTGTCGCTGCCGGTACGGCCGGGGAAGTTGCGCGGCGCCGTGGATATCATCACGTCTCCAGCGGCCTGTGCGCCCATGTTTACGGTTTGGCAGGGGCCGCAGGAGGCGGGGAATATATTGCAGCCCGCCTTCGAGAGAATGGCCAGCGTGCCGTCCTCCATCAATTCGTTATATATAGAGCGTGTACCCGGAATGATCAGGAACCGGCAGCTTGGATGAACTGTCTTGCCTTCGATCAGTTTGGCTACCATGCGGAAATCATCGGCGTGGGCGTCCGTGCAGCATCCGACGGAGGCCTGATTGATTTTAATGCCTACCGCTTCCGAAACGGTCTTCACATTAGTAACTGCCGGCGGGAACGTGACCGAAGGCTCCATTTTGGAAACGTCCATATGGAATACTTCGTCATATTTTTTGTCCGGATCGGAATAAACGACGTCAATCGGTCCCTTGTAATACGTTTTAACATAGTCGATCATTTTCTGGTCGGGTTCGATAAATCCGGTTTTTGCGCCCATTTCGACCGACATCAGCGTAAAGATGTAACGCTCCTCGACACTTAGGTTTTCAATATAATCCCCCGCCCATTCAATGGCCTTATAAATACAGGTGCTGTCGCCGATCTGCGCGATGGCATAGTTGATTACATCTCTTGGAGTGACATAGGGAGGGCATTCCCCGTCTATGACGATCTTAACCGTGCTTGGCACCCTCAGCCAGGTCTTTCCGTATGGGAAAGACATGGCCGCGATGGATTGGTTGCCGCAGCCACAGGAAAAGGCCCCAAAGTTTCCGTAGACTGTCGTATGGCTGTCGGAACCGATTATAACCTTGCCCGGACGGACAAAGCCTTGCTCCACCAGTATGTAATGGCATATACCCTCGCCGCTGTGATAAAGGTGATTGATGCCGTATTTTTTGCAGAATTCTTCGTTCCATTTGACCACTGTCGCCGTTTTTTCGTCGGCCGGCGAGAAATAATGGTCGAATACCACAACGATATCCTCCGGATGCTTGATCACCTTGTTTTGGCTTTCCTTTTCAAATACATTGGAGATCAGGTAAGCGCCGAAATCATGGAGCAAAACCTTATCCACCTTGGCGATAACCGTTTCGCCGGGAGTGACCTTTGCTTTCCCTGACGCTTCAGCTATTATTTTTTCAATCATGTTCATGTTGCTTTACTCCTTTTTTTATATATTGGTCAGTCTCTTTCCGCCTTCCGGCGTCATCGCGTACATATCCTGCCTGAATAGTCCGCTTTCCGGATCCTCGGCGGTCAGCAGCACTATTTGCGAGTCACAGCATTCAAATTCCTCGCCCTCTGCCCATATCATATAGTCGGAACGTAGATTTGTGTTATACCGTACCTCTATCCGCCCGTCTCGGCGCGCGCCGACCCGGCTTCCCGGCTTAAGCCCGCTGGCGGCGGCGGCCAGCGCTTTTTCCAGCGCCTCGTCCGAAATATCCGGATTCATATTACGTGCGGCGGCAACCCACTGCCCCAGATACTGCATATATACAAGAAATGTCCACGGCTCGTTTTTATCCCGCGACATGCCTGGCGATTGGAAGATAAGCGGCTTGCCTGCCTCCATTATAATAAAATCCATGCATCGGCCCTTACGGCACTCATATTCCAGGTCGGCGGCAGCCTGAAGGCCGGTCTCGCTCCTGTCGTGCCGGCCGATGACGGTTCCGAAAGCCTTACTCAATATTTCTGCGCCTTCCTTGACAGTTTCGATATATCCGGAATCCTGCGCGGACATCATTTCATCGATACTATCCTGTATGCAAACCGCTTCGCAGCCTGTATCTGTAATTTTCCGCACTAGCGCGTACGGAGTGTACCGGCCGGCGTACCCGACCTTTCCGCCCTGAGCCGTCTCCGAAGCTGTTTGGGCTGCCACATCCAAAATCCTATAGCTCGCGCCGGTAATCCTGTCCTCTGTAACGCCGGTCAACTGGCAGATCCACGGGTTTACGCGGTTAGTCAGGCCGGTGACGAATTTGAAGCAGCCGTCCCTCGAAAAAATGGCGGTCGCGTGGAACCAATACGGATGCAGATTGGTCAGGTATTGAAGTTCATCCGCCGTGGAAACGTCCCCGTACACGACGACGCAGCTGAGATTCTTCTCGCGCATCAGCTCCGCCAGCTTCGCCCTTCTGCCCTTCATGGCCTCCGGCGTCAGCAGCTCTTTATTCCATGCCATATATCCTCTTTTCATATCGCGCCTCCTAGTCCTACGCTTCAAAAAGCTTGCGTTCCGTCTGGGTCAGGATATCATAGCCGCCTTTGGTCACCACGACGGGATCCCCGAATACCATATATCCGCTCAGGGGGTTATAGGTATTGGGGTGAACCACCATGACCATCCCTTCCTCCACGATCAGATCCACATCCTCGTTGACAATCGGCGCTTCGTCCAGATACAGCCCCTGTCCATGTCCGCGGACGCGGGTATATATCGGTTTGGTGAACTCTCCGTAACCGTACTTGTGGAACACGGCGTTTTCCGCCCTGGCGACATCTCCGATGTTCACGCCGGGTTTAAGTATCGCCAGTCCGGCCTCCTCCGCCTCCTTGAATATTTCGAAGGAACGCTTCTGATCCTCGTTGGCAGGCCCGCGCACAACCGTGCGGCAGATTTGACAATACCAGCCCTGATTGCAGGGAGTCAGCTCGGTGCGCACCATATGTCCCGGCTCGGCGCTCTTCATTGTGGGAGGCGCCATGCCGCGTACGTCCACACCGCCGGTGGCGATCAGCATAAAATTATCCTCGGCGCCCATAGATTTCAATTTATGCTCCACGTTAGCCACTATCTCAAATTCCGTCAGCCCGTCGGACACACCACGGCAGAAGACCGGGAACGCCTCGTCCGCCATGTGTACGGCGCCCCGCAGAAGCTCGACTTCCTCAGGAGTTTTTCTGTAACGGAAGATTTCCAAAAATCCGTCTCCAGGCAGTATATTGATTCCCGCGCCGGAAATTGCGGAGGCTATTGAGGCCGGCAGCAGATTAAAGCCCGAAACACTGACGGAAGACACGCCCTCCCGCTTCAGCAGCGAAACGATATTCCGGAAATCAGCGTCCGCCTTGAACACCCCATTGATATTGGCCAGCCGGTCTTCGGATAATTCCTTGTCCCAGACAGTGCTGCTGAAAACAAATGTCTTACCGCTGCGGGCGCTGTACAGAACGATGGCATACGGCCCGAAGAAATTTACCCTAGTCAAATACCGGAAATTCTCTTTCCGCCAAACCGTGCCGTATACCAACACGGCGTCGGTCTGAAAATGTTCGGCTGTTTTTTTCAGCAGGTTGATCTTGTCTTCTTTCAATTAGCGCCCTCCTTTTCAAGTATGGACAGCAGACCTCCGCCGGACATGATATCCAGGAGGAAATCGGGAAGCCTGACGCCTTCCGTAGCTGCGCCTTTTGTCAGGTTATAGACGACGCCCTTCGACAGGTCTACCTTGAGCGTTTCGCCCTTATGTATCGCCGCATCGGCGTCGCCGCATTCCAGAATAGGAAGCCCGATATTGATTGCGTTCCGGTAAAATATACGTGAAAAGCTTTTGGCGATAATAAGCTCAACGCCTGAATACTGTAATCCGGCCGGCGCCCATTCACGGCTGGAATTGCAGCCGAAATTGCTTCCGGCCACCATTATTTTTCCAGTCTCCAGCTTTTTGTGGAAATCCTCATCTATATCCTTCATGCAAGCCTCCATCAAGCCCTGAGGCGAAAGCTCCTTTACGTGCCTTGTGTGGACTATTTGCTCCGCGGCCACGTTGTTTCCGTACACCTCGAAAACCTTGCCTTCGATGATCATTCGGAGCTCCCCTTTCTAAAAACAATTTTCTGATAGATAATTTCTCGGATCTACGATGCGCCCCTCAATGCAGGAGGCAGCCACCGTGGCCGGAGAGGCTAGATAAATCTGCGCGGACGAATCGCCCATGCGCCCGGTCATGTTGCGGTTGGAAGTGCTGACGCACACTTCGTTCTTTCCGAGCAATCCGTAATGACCGCCTCCGCAGGGCCCGCAGTTGGGATTGCACCATATCGCGCCCAGCTCCAAAAACTGCTCTACGATCCCTTCGCTAACGCACTGCTTGAAAATTGCCTGTGAAGCGGGGATCGCCTGCAAACGTACTTTTGGATGCAGCTTTCTTCCCTTGAATATCTGGGACGCCACGCGGAAATCCTCCATGCGTCCGCCTGTGCAGGTACCTAACAGCGCCCTCGTGAATTCGATGCCCTCTACCTCCGTCACCGGCACGGAATTGGCCGGGCTGCCGGGCTTCGCCACCGTTGGCGGGAGCGCGCCGCAGTCTATCGTAAACCTTTGCTCGTAATTGCTGTCGGAATCAGATTTGAGAATTTCGTATGCTTCGTCTGTCCGGCCTTTCAGGAACTCCTCTGTTTTTTCGTCTGCCTCCATGATGCCGTTCTTTGCACCCGCCTCCACAACCATGTTGCAGATCGACATTCTGGAATCCAGGCTCATTTCTCTCACAGCGGAGCCTGAGAACTCCATCGTTTTGTAATTCGCGCCTTCGGCGCCGATAAGACTTATTACGTGCAATATAACGTCCTTGCCCATTACGCCCGGGGATAGCTTGCCTGTCAGCTCGAACAGCATGGCCTGGGGAACCTTCATCCAGATTCGTCCCTTGTTGAACACCCATGCCATTTCAGTCGAGCCGAGGCCAGTGGAGAACAGTCCCAAGGCCCCATATGTACAAGTATGGGAATCAGTTCCGACAACCACGCGGCCCGGAAGGGTGTATCCGTTTTCAGGCATCAGCTGGTGGCAGATGCCCTTGCCGTTGAAAATACCCAATCCGTAATCCTCGCCGAATTGGACGGTTTCGGTAATCAGATCCGCATCCATGGCGCGGCTGGGTGGAACGCCGTGATCGGCGAACACATACGCCCTTTTGTTATCCCAGACGGTAAGGTTAAGCTTGCGGAATTTTTTAAAAAAAAGCGGGCCAAGTTTTTCATGCGTGAAGGCCCGGTCGACTGCCACGTCTATAATTTGACCCGGCGTTACGTGGCCCGCGCCCGCTGCCTTGGCCAATATTTTTTCGGTTATATTCAATTTCAACACTCCCGGTAATATTAATTTGCTTCAAACTCGATAGCCTTTTTCGGGCATATGCCGTAGCATAAGCCGCAGGCAAGGCATTTCTCCCGGTTTACCTTGTATTTTAGGGTATCGTTATCCCGTTCTATTGCGGGGCAGGTGGGAAGTTTGTCGCAACTTCCGCATCCGGAGCATTTTTCGGGATTGATGACGGCCGAAATATCCGCGTATTGCATTTGGTTAGGAGGCCGCACGTTTTTTAGGGCGATTCCTGCAAAGTCGGCGACGGTTTCATAACCTTGATCATCCATAAAAGCTTCAAGCTGTTCGAGCATCTGTCGTACCAGCTCGAAGCCGTGGTACATGATCGAGGTACAGATCTGCACCGCTTGGGAGCCGTACATCAGGTTCTCGACGAGATCCTGCCATGTGAAAACCCCGCCGCCGCCCACGATCGAACATTTCACTACTGCGGCGGTGTCGGCGATGAAACGGTTGCTCAAGTACTTGCTCCACTGTCCGGAGTGTCCGCCGAAGTTACCGGTGGGAGAACCCGGGTACATGAATGCGCCCTTGTTATAAATGTCTAGCCCCGGCGCGCCGCGTCCGCCAGCGTGGACATTTACGGCGTCCACGCCCGCATCCTCGCAGGCTTTAGCCACTTGCAGCATTTTTCCGCCTTCCGACACCAGTTTCGCGATGATAGGTATATCCACCTTACTTCTGATCTCTGCGACCACCTGCGAGCAGGAATCCGGGTCCGTACCCATGTTCGCGCCCGCGCCCTTGCCTTGATGAGAAGCGGTGTGCAGGTTGGGGCAGTTAAAGTTTAGCTCCACACCGTCGGCGCCTGCTTCGGCCAGCTTGCCGGCCAGCGTGCTCCAGGTGGTGATATCCTCAGGCGAAGCCGACATGTTGACCAGCACCGTGACGCCGGTCTGCTCCTTTACCTTCCTTATGAGCTCCTGGGCCTCCTCTGCCGGCAATCGGGGATCACCGCTGACCATCATGCCTATATTCCTGTTCACAAACCAGCGGGGCTTCGCAATAAATTGCTGTTTGAGCATCGTATGTTTGATGCTCACACAGGTGGCGCCGTTCTCCTCCGCCCGCTTGATCAGATCCAGTTTTGCGGTGAGAGGGCTGGAAGCCACGATTATTGGGTTTTTCAGTTCCAGCCTTCCGATTTTGACACGTAAATCCGCCATGAGACTCTCCTTTCTTCTTAAAAATTTTTAATTTATAATAAGCAGGCTGAGCTGCGGGAAGAAAATAATAATCCCCAGGCAAATCAGAAGCATTGCGATAAATGGTATCGTGCCCTTGATGACCTCCACCAGGGGCAGTCCTGATACTCTGGTCAGAACATAAAGGTTCGCCCCTACCGGCGGTGTCAAAAAGGCCAGCTCCATATTGACCGTCATGCAAATGCCCAGATGGACCGGATGGATACCAAGTCTTTCGCAGACCGGCAGTACAATTGGAACTGCAATGAGAAGAATCGCGCTCGGCCCTAAGAAAAATCCCATGGCAAATACAATCAGGTTAAGAATCAGCAAGAATTGCCACCAGTTTATGTTGGACCTTGTAATAGCTTCAAATATCATGCCCGGCAATTGCTCGTACGAAATGATGAAGCCGAAGATGGCAGCGGTCATTGTGATTGCGAAAATCATGGCAGTCATATTGACGGAATCAACAATGATGCCAAACATCTGTTTCCAGGTTACATCCTTATAGTAATAGATGCATACAATAGCTGCGTAGAAGCAGGATACGGCCGCCACTTCCGTGGGAGTGCATATCCCCGAGTAAATGGAGCCCAGAATGCCGACCGGCAGCAGCAGCGCCCCGATAGCCTTTTTAAAGGAAGTCTTTACGTATCCCCAGTCGAACTTATCCGCTTTTTCTCCATATCCGTTTTTCTTAGAAACAATATATACGTAAAAGCTCAAAATGGCCGCAATTAAAATGCCGGGGACAATGCCTGCAAAGAATAGGTCCGTTATGGACTGTCCGGCGATTCCTCCATACAGCACCAGTATCCCGCTGGGAGGGATAATTACGGCCAGAGTGCCGCCTGCGGCGATCAAGCCCGCACCAAATTTTTTAGGATAGTTTTGCTTGACCAACATGGGCAGCGCCATTGCGCCGATTGCCGCCGCCGAAGCAGCGCTGGCGCCGGAAATTGCCCCAAATATGACGGCCGCGCCTAAAATGGCGATGCCGAGCCCGCCGGTGATATTTCGCAGGAATGAATTGGCGAAATTGAGCAGGTACTCGCCCAGCTTGCCCTTAGCCATAATGTTGCCGCTCAGCATGAAGAAGGGAATTGCCATCAGACTGAATTTGTTGATGCTCCAGAAGAATTTGTTGGCCATGCCAAGATAGTTAACCAAGTCGAAGTTCATAAATACGATCAGGCTGGCAAGCCCCAGGGAAAACGTAACGGGAACCCCAAGAAACAGCAGTCCGAACAGCATTATCATTAACAGTGCAAGGGGACTGGAGGAAGTTATGATCAAAACCGCGCCTAACACGGTAATTCCCAGCAGTACCGGCAGCAGCCAGGTCTTATACCAGCTCGGCTCCTTCAGCATTTTGTAACCGAACCCTACCACTCGTTCCAGGGTTCGTATAATCATCAGAGTTACGGCTACAGGCATGATGGAGTAAGGTATGTACATGGGAGTCTGCAGCCGGGATTCCGAAAGCGCTTTTGTACGTATCGCGTCCTGTACCATGGAAATGCTGGACAGTAAAAAGAACACGCAGAAGATCAAGACGAGTATATTGAGATAAACATTCACCATATAACCGTCCGCCGCGCTTTTCTTTTTCATTTTGTTTCTGAACAGCTCAACGGAAATATGTCCGTCTGTATGGATCATCGTGCTGACGCCTATGCACGCCGACCACACGATCAGGAACGGCGCCCATTCCTCGGCCCAGTATGTACTGGATTTCAGAAAATATCTGGCTATGACCTCGTAGGTCATTAACGTTGTGGAAATAATAAGGCATATACCGCTGAACGCGCTTTCAAATTTAGATAAACCGGCGCTTATTTTTCCCCAAATCGAGGAAAAAGAGTTATCAGTTTTTAAAACAACCTCTCTGTTGCTCAAAACAGCACCTCCCTATTTGCTTATAGCTGCGATGTCCTCCTGTGCCTTGGAGATCAGATCGGCTCCGATGGAAGCGCTCATTGGCTCGTAAACCGCGCTGGTGGCTTCTTTCCAAAGGTCTCTTTCATCTTCGTTCAGCGTGTATACTTCGCAGCCGAATTCAGCCATTTTCTTGAAAAGCTCCTCGCTTTCCTGTTCCATATCTGAGCGCATTTTGTCTACCGTGTTGTCTATTGCCTTCAAAAGCAGCGCCTGATCGTCCGCCGAACGTCCGTCAAAGAATTTTTGGTTTACAAAGATGTAACCGCAGGAAAATGAGAGCAACCCGGGGTCTGTCACGTATTTCTGGATTTCATAGTATTTTCTGTCGATAAAAACCGAGTTGGGAGTGAGCATTCCATCAATAACGCCCTGCTGAATGGCGCTGTAGGTTTCCTCGGACGGCGTGACAATGGCGCCCGCGCCCAGAGACTCCACGGAGAACGAGTCCATTTTGCCGGGAGCGCGCATCTTCAAGCCTTTAAAATCGTCCGGCGTTACAAGCGGGCGCTTGTTGTTGGCAATGGCAGGCCTTCCCGAGCTGAACGAGCCGGCTACCATAATGCCTCTTTCATAGATGGGCGCCAGTATTTCCTTGGCGGCTTCGCTTTTTTCCAGGAACTCATAGGCTGTTTCCACATTGGGGAACAAAAACGGCAATTTCACAAGCGCAAGCTTTTCGCTGATAGTTTCCGTGGTGCCGCCCACAACGAAGCTGATATCGGCCTCACCGCGGCCAAGGGCCTCAATTTCTTCCGCGCCGCTGAAAAGCTGGGCGCTGGGGAACAGCTTCACTTCCACACGGTCGCCGAACTCGGATTCCAACTCGGACTTCAGGATTTCAATACCTTTTCCCATTTGCTGCTGCGGCATCTGAACCGTAGATATCCTAACAGTAATTTTTTCGGCGGACGTCTGAGCGCCGCCTCCAGATGAGCTTTCCGTGCTGCCGCATGCGCTGAACAGGGAAGCAATGACAACGGTGCATGTTAAAAATGCAAACAATTTCTTCATTGATTATTCCTCCATGTTTTAGTTTTACATATCGCTTTGTTTTCATTGTCATGTGCCACGCGCGATTTCTTTGCGCGCACAAATACTTGCAACACGACATGCTGCGCGCTAACGAGCGCAACTGTATTCCTCCCATTGCAACGATCTCACTGCGTTCTTCCGGCAACACCTCCTATGAAATAAATATTATTTGCCGTAATCGGGCAATCTACCGCCCCCAATTCGTCCCGATAAATGGAACATACATCTCGATAATCGATACATTGAAAATAGCATTTCAGCAGGTAACAGTCAATATACAAAACATGCAAAGTTTTTTAAAAAAAATCAGCAATATGCACAAAAGAACTACAAAGTATTGATTTCATCCATACTTGAGTGTATAACAAAGAAGAAAAGGAATCGCTGTTTTTACGCAGCTAGTTAAAAAAATAAAATGGAGAGTTCATATGCTGAAAAATATGATTGCAATTTTGGAAACGATGGCGAACAGCCCATCCGTTCTAAGTATCAGCGAGCTTAGCAACATAACCGGCTTTTCAAGAAGCGCTGTACACAGATGCCTGACCACTATGTCTGATGAAGGAGTGGTTGTATTGGATAAAACCAACGGCGGATACGTGGCTACTTCAAAGCTGTTTACACTCGGCTTGCGCCTGCTGGGGAAAATAGACCTGTACGATGCCGCCATGCCGGTGCTTCGGAAAATTGCTCAAGAAACAAACGAAACCGCTTCGCTGACTATTCGAGATAATATGGAAAGGATCTGCATCGCAAGGGTCGAAGGCACATACCGCATTATAGTGCGCAACATTCAGGTTGGGCAAAAGGCGCCGCTTGTTGTAGGCGCCGCCGGGAAAATTATTCTTGCTCAGCTTTCGGATGATGAAATTGAAAATATCATCCAATACAACATTGAATGTTGCAATTATCCTCCGGAGTCAAAACCTTCGCTTCTTGCCGACGTTGAGAAAATAAGAAAACAGGGCTTCGCCATAAGCATTGAGGAGCGAGAAACTGGATGCGCTTCTATCAGCGTGGTCATCAGAAGCGTAACGCTTACCTCGCATGCGTCCATTTCTATTTCGACTCTAACAAGCCGTTTCGGGGAACAGGAGCAACAAAAATACAGCCAACTGCTAATAGCTGAGGCAGAGAAGCTGGCCTTCAATCTGAAATAATTTATCTTAAAAAAGGAGAGGAAATTGTATATAATATAAGTGCAAAATAAATGAAAAGAGGTTTTAACTATGACAAACATTACTATCAGAATCGACGATGGTGTGAAAAAGGAAGCTGAAAGCTTATTTGAAAAGGTAGGTTTTAGCATATCTGGCGCAAGGAAAGCCGGGAACGTGGCAACAAAGACTTTAAACGATTTGGAGGCTATGGAGTGTTAAATGCAGAAAAGTATAAGGTGTTTTTTTGTTAAGTTCGTTACTGCCAAAATCCGCAGGATATTGTGTAGTGGTAGGCAGTATGAGTGAATTATGTAATAGGCATAAATTATCATCTGGGGTGGAATAAATGTCGAAGACTACAAAGAAAAGAATTGTTAATTCTGCTATTGACCTGTTTTCCGCTAATGGATATGGCGAAACCTCCGTTAGAGATATTGCCGAAAAGGTCGGAGTCAAGACCAGTTCTCTTTATTATTATTTTGAATCTAAAGAAGCTATATTAAGTTATATTATTAATATATATGTAGAAGCTGTAAATAAGAAAAAACACTGGGAAAAATGGGGCGAGGAAAAAGAGAGTATTATCGCGGGGAAAACGGAAGTATCAGTTGATAAAGTAATGGATTATTTATTCTTTAAGTTTGATGAGCAGCATGACGACCAATACCGTAAAATAGTCAAGATAATTTGCAGTGAGGCGGTTCGCAATGAAGAGGTGAGTAATTATCAGCGTCAAAACATTATCTCGAATTTTAGATACATTAAGTTTATGCTGGATACATTGTATGAGGCCGGGAAAATACCAAAGCATGATACTGTTAAGCTGGCCGGCATACTCTATTCCATAGCATTCGCGTTTATGTATATAAGTTCTATTGATATGAATCATATAGATAATGAATATGAGGATACCGACATGTTCTCCTTGCTAAAATATATGGTAAGAATAGTGGTGGAAGGTAAATATGAACAACAAGAATGATATAGAGAAATTATCAGTCGCAGAAAAAGCGTCGTACGGTATACTTGGCTTTAGCAGGGGTCTGTCAGGCCAGATGATCTCTATTTTTATGATGCTTTTTTATTCAGATGTATTTGGGATACCAATGCGCTTTTTGACACCTATGCTTTTCATATTCAACATATGGGAAGGCCTATGTAAGCAATTGGCCGGGTTTTTCATGGGAAAGGCTCAATCACGGCATGGTAAATACAGGCCCTTTCTTTTATGGACGATCATTCCTAGCATGTTTTTTTCCGTCGCGGTTTTCTTTACGCCCAGCCTATCTGTTACATATAAAATTATATATGCCTACATTACATATTTTATATGGTCTATCGTAAGCAACGTTCTTTCTATTGCCCATAATTCGCTTTTGCCAATGATAAGCAGAAATCAGTCTGAAAGAACACAGATAAATTCATTGAAAATAATTTTTTCAGTGCTTGCATCCCTGTTAGTCAGTTCGTATACGCTAAAGCTTGTTGATGTATTGGGGGGCGGTAATCAGCAGAAGGGGTTTGTACTAACGATATTTTGCATGTCCGCCATAGCTGTCCCGCTTCAATACATTTCCTTTAAGAATATTAGGGAAAGGTATTCAGCCGTTGAAGACAACAAAATATCCGTTAAGACTGCGTTTCGTTGTATATCAGATAAACGCTTGATTCTATTCTTTTTGGTATACTGCGTATTTTGGATGGCAAACACATTTAAAAATCAATCTACTACTTATTATTTTAAATATGTGCTGGAGAGGCCTGAAAATATAGGCGCTTTTTTTATGATAGGAACAACGGCGTCATTTATCACGCATTTTTTTATAGGGCATATTATCCGTTACATTAAAGCTGAAACATCAATGTGCATAGGCATTTCAGGCTGCGTACTTGGAGTTGTTATTATGTATGCTTCAAAAAACAACATGACGCTCCTCTTTCTTGGAAATATTGTTTATGGAGTGATGAGCGCGTTTCCCGCTAATTTGATTTATGTTATTTTGGCTGGTTATGTAGATGAAAAAAATAATCAGTACAAAACTAATTTAGGCAGCTGGTTATATTCTGTTATGGATAATCTGGCGAAGATTGGAATTGGCATAGGCGGTGCAACTCTCTCTCACTTGCTCTATTTATTCGGATATGTGCCTAATTTGCGGCAAACCTCATCTTCATTGCTTGGGATCAAGCTTGGCTTCTTTGGAGGAACAGGAGTATCGGCACTGGTATGCCTGCTGCTTATGGTTTTTTATATAAATGCTTGTTCATCCATAAGGGACTAAGGAGCTGTACGAAAATAAACTAGGTTATTTTCGTACAGCTCCTTAGTATCAAATCAAGGTTGGCCGCGCCTTCGGCATGGCCCTCATCATAAAGAGCCAGCAGCTTGCCGGAATCCGATTCGGTACGCTCTACCTGCAGCTGCTTCAAGGGACGGATGATCACAGCCTTACCTTCCTTTTCCAGCTGTTCGCACAAGTCCAGCTGCCGGTTGTAAGTCTCATGACGTTTTAATATGGC
>Ga0153937_1000371_pt1 | contig 16555 bp, 8 predicted proteins | sample TSNY021MetaG_FD_104680 | JGI IMG/M metagenome (GOLD analysis project Ga0153937, IMG submission 104680) | Attine ant fungus gardens microbial communities from New York, USA - TSNY021 MetaG | ecosystem: Host-associated > Fungi > Mycelium > Unclassified | place: USA: New York, Robert Murphy County... | reverse complement strand
ATGAACAACCTGTAGACAGCTTTACTAAGTCTCTTTCTCCAGTGAAGTTCCATATATACCTAGACTATCTAGACCTTATATGAACAACTGCTCACTAAGTGGGCATATTATTGTTATGCCTTTTTGGACATAGTTTTTATCTTGTATATTACATAATCCAGTTTTCAATGTTAGTTGACTTTTTGTGCACCTCAGTCTTGTTCTATGATTCTGAGGTGAGAATATTTTATACTATGGACTAGGATTTGTTGCTCAGTATACCTATAGTGTTTATTATCACTTTAGATAATTCCTAATACATTTACAGTCTTGTTCCACAATTCTGAGTGTTTATTATTACTCTAGGTCCCTGCCACTCATTATAAAACTTTACTCATTTATATCATACAGCTTGAGTGGCCAACTTTGATTTTCTGGCCCAACTTATCATAATCATCTCTCTTTTGTTATTTGTGACAAAATGTTCCTCACAAAAGCCTAAAATCAACTTGATGGCAATTACTTCTGTCCTAAAAAAATTAAGAAATAGCTATTTGACAATCTTGCAGTAGTCTGTCTGAAAGAATTCTCAAGGTCAATCATAAATTGGAAAAATTGTGAGTACAGTAATATAGGAGGGAGTGCTTCAAAGACAAAGTAGGGGTGGTTACAAAAGATTATTTTATTAGATCGCTCCTGACATTTCCTGAACTGGTTTGTATTAGCTGCTAAGGAAGGTGTTTAAGAAGAATTATTCTTGAACCAGTCTGCTAGGCCCTTGTAGAGGTTATTAATGGTATAAGGTGGTCCTGTCTTTCTGCTGCATCTTCTTCTAGTGTATTTATTCTAGATTCAACCACTTACCATTCTTGATTTGGAGAAGGAGCAAAACTTTATTCAAGGTTTGCTATTTTGGATGTTTATACAATAGTTCAGGAGCACAGAGGAGATTACCACTATCTTTGTCTTCTGCCATTGTACCTTTGACCTGCTTAGCAAGTATTTCAAAGGGTTCTACAGGTACTGGGATGGACTAACCATTAATCACTTTCAACAGAATGCTTTGATACAAATGAAATGAACCAATATAAAAAAGTAAAGATGGCTTTTACCAATATTGGTGCTTCTGAACTCTATTTTATAATTCTTGTAGACTACATCACTGAGGTCTAAAGAAAGTCCTCTTGATCCTCCAAACAGATAGAAATGATATCAGAAGATTGCAAGAAATTGCAAAAGAACCTAATCCTAAACTTTATAGTTGTGGGAATTAAAATCTGTTTTTATTGTTCTTTGTATATGTACAACAAATACCTATTTGAGGTTTATTGGTTTGTTATTGTACATAAGGTTATCAACAATTTTTTTTGATGTTTGGCCCTTTTCAGGACACTTGAGAATAGCTAGGAAGGTAAGCTTATTCTAAGTGGTCTCTGTATTATTGGAGAATCTATCTCAAAGAGAATTCTCTCCCTATTATTACACAAAATTCTTGGCACAACCCTCATTGAGTGTCTATGAGGAATTCTCCACCTTTTGACACTTGATGTTCTAGCTTACAGTCTAAAGTAACTGATTGTCCATAATAACAATCTTATTTGCACTTTCTAAAGTAGCTGATTTTCTTTTAGCCTAATAATGATGGCTTTGGTATATATGCAACCTACTACCACTATCACTACTGGCACTTGTATTTCTGGATACTGGTGAGATAAATCCAGGTTTTGATATTGACAAAGAACAATATACTTTTGGTCACTGTCATTAATACACCCTTCTATACTAACTCAGTATACTAAGCTAGAAGGATCACCAGAGTAGAAAACTTTGAGTAAAGGTTAAGTAGAGAAAAGAGACCAAATAGAACTGGTGTGGTATATGAATATATGCAAAAATAAGGATTCTTGGTTGGTTATAGATAAAGATAGCTACATACTTAGAGACATTGAATGGCTACAAAAACACTAGTCTCAACCTAGATCTAGAGAGATGCCATATGATTAACAGTAGAAGATGATTAGTATAGCAACAGAATTGAGTTTTGTATGTCTTTTCTAGATCTAAGGTTTTCTTATGCTCAAAACATCTTCTCATAGCACAGCTATTTCTGGCAATGTACTGAAGCTCACTTAGATTGGTGAATGATATTGCATTGTATAATTACAACCAGACACTAGTTTATATACCATCAGATGGAACAATCAAGAGCCTGGAATCTATATTCTGATAGTAAAAGTTGATATTCTAAACCTTTGAAAGCTGGTTCACACAGTGATGTTTGTCCAATTGGTAAGCTTTTCTTCTTCTTCACATATTCAATCTTATTTGTGTTATTTCTCTTAGCTGCAAGCAGAGTTAGGTAGTCTTGAACTTGTTTTATCATTCAATAAAGCTTTGGGATCTTCTATTGTATATTCTTCTACTACATTACCCTCAATTTCTATAGAAAAAGCAAAAGCTCTCTTAATTGTTTTACTTAGTGGAAAAGAAATGATATTTTTCCACAAAATATCTTGACTATCTTCTGGAATTTGGAAATAAGAACAGAACTCTATGAGTACCTATACTAGATATGCCTACAAAGGTAATTGACTACTCTAGTTCTATCATTCAATGTTGGGTCATCTTGCTACTTAAGCCTATTATCTTTAAAGAGTGAGGAGCAGATAATTCCATGCCAAGAAATTGACAGATATCCTATTGTAATTAGAATAAGACTAGTGAAGAGAGTAGAAAGCTATAAGAATGAAAAATCTGTGCAAACTATCTTTTTGTATATGAGTGGTCTGCCCTCTTATTTTGCTAATGTATTGTAATATTTCTTGTGCAATAGATTCCAAATTGGTTGGATAATAGCAATGGCCTAAACTGCCTAGAAGGCTTCAGGTCTATTAGGATGTCCTCTTGATTATTATTCTCTATATTTATCAAGGCAGTCAACACAAGTTTAGAATCCTACAGCTGCCAAAAGCTGGAGCTCTATGCTGACTTCATACATCTTTTATTAGGTTCTGAGAATTTGTCAGAGATTGTGTACAAACATTAAAAGGATATAAGCACTATATCTGTGGATCTAAGGGTGATTGATTTTGACTGGACAGAGAAAGCAGGACAAGTTCATTACCTAACAGAATGGAATAGAGACATTCACTAGACTTGAGCTATAGAAAAGCATAGATGTTCCCTTAGCTTATTATGTAGTTCTATAAAAAAGTAGTGGGATGTCTTTTACAACTGAGTTCTACTCCTAACCTTCAGTTCCCAATGGGTTTGATACCTCATATTATAGGAGTTCTTTGTTTGGCCTATCCTTATTTACTTGATTTCCAAGATAGGAACTTTTTGCATCAGCTCTTCAAAATACCATAGAAAAACAAATCAAAGAAACCACATCTATTAGCAAATAATACTATGGATACCTTCTAGGATATAGTTGAAGGTGATAAGAGTGAGTATAAATAGGGCATAATTGGTCAGATGCAACTTTAGTAGCACAATGCCCTATACAACATTCATATAAGACTACTGCATTTTAGAGAAACAAAATCTTTTATTTATATAGTAAGTGCAAAATGTATTATCTATCTGAGAGATTACAGGCTAATGTTTACAAAGATATCAAATGTCACACCTTTTGTTTATCAGAGTTGGGCAACAAGTATAGAAGTCAAGAAAATGGCAATGAAGATATTATTGAGTTCAGAAATTATAAACTAGAAGTGAGAAAATTAAGATTTGGTAGCTAATAAATCATCAGTGTCAATCTGAAAAAAGATACAAGTACCATACACCAGAATCTTCTATTCATCTTATAATTCTACTCAAACAGCTTAAACCATGTTTTGGTATCTTTATGGCAGTTGGTGACCATACAAAAGTGGTGTCATATATGTTATCAGAGCCCAAATCTGAAGAGTCTAATAAATACATTGAAGTGAGATCTGTGCATTTTTTACATAGGTGATAAATCTGCCTTTCTTTCTTATTCAAGGGTAAGAAAGATAACAATGACAGAGAACATAGGTTCAATTGTTAGTGGTGGTTGTTGTAGATTGGAACAGATCCTGTTCTCAAAGGAGACCAAGTACTACTATGAGTGTGTTATATCTTTCCAGTTGAATGAATTATTTCACCATCTGGACTGACCAGCTTATATGTTCTAGACCTCAATACTCTCTACATATCAGTATAGTTCATGTATAGCATTGAGCTGAAATAGAATAGTATAAATAGTAGATCTGTTGTTTGGTGTTGACCAGGTGAACAATTGTTACTGATGGGAAAATGAAATGGCAAGGGTGAATAGGACAGGTCAGAGAGGTGAAATCTCTGAGCTATGTCATAGTTGTATGCAATTGAGTAGGTGCTGGGAAGGTAAATCAAATAATAGAAAGCTTACAAAGGTTAATATAAGAGAAACCAATAGAAACCTAGAAGATAAAATATTTTTAGTATCTACTCAAGAATACTCTCACCAATTTTGGATCTCAAAGATATATGTTCATCTTGTACCATAACATTACCCTTCTCAGTCTAGTCTAGCAGCCTGGCTTGCCATCAATACAGCAGTACTACCTAGAATTCCCATGCCCTTGTGTAGGCTCTACTTTAACTGACTGTATAGTTGGAAACCTACTTTGAAAACATGTAGCGAGTAGTTAAACTCCTAGCCAAGTGAATGTCCAAGTCTTTCTTGAAGTTAAGTATCCCTCAAGAGAAGTTTTATAGAGTTTTACAAGAAAAGAAAAGTGGAAATAAATCTCAAACTACTCAAAGTAGCCTTTTAGCTCTAGAGCAACAGAGGATAAGATGGTGGGGGTAATTCATATAGTGCTACTCTATGCTACTAGAGTATTTTATTAGAATTACAAATTATAGATACAACAAAAGAAAAGAACAAAAGAAAACCTCTAAATTCCCAAAGATAGCAAGAGTGGAATAATGAGAAAGGGTCTTATTCAATCATACAGCCATCCCTTTCCATCTCTCTAGTCCTGCTCCCAGTATCCTTCTCCAGTTGGTATAGCTGCTATAAGCCTCTTGGTGGTCTATGAAGAGCAGAATCAGATATAAGTCTGACCACTCTAGAATACAATGTTTTTATCTCTCTCCTCTTTTACCTCTCCAATCAACTTCTCTTATTTATACTTTCACTCTTCCTACTTTTATACTCATACTTCTCCCCTCCAAATCTTCTTCAAGTATGTCTGCTCTGTTCTCTCAAGAGGTTGCTCTTTTCAATTCTATTTATAGATAGCCATCAAGAATGATGGCCCTGATCTGATAGTAACCTTACTCTTTCTAAAAGTTAACAGTTGCTGAGACATGACATTATTATAATAGGGAACAAGCTCCCAAAGGTTCTGTCTACTCTTGAGAGCACTTCTAGAGAGGAGTTCTGTTATAGATATATTATGAAATTCTCTGGGCTGTTCCTATAAGGTTTAGATAGTGGTGGTCACAGCCACTATTCTACTATTCAAGTGGTGTATATGAGTCTATAACTGGGTGTCTAGTAGTTATATTTGGAAAGTCAAACTTGCTTCTTGAGCTGAATTATAGTATAGATTTGTGACAAATATCACTTAAATTGCCTAAAAAGACTATCTAGCATAATATCACTATACTCTTCAATATTATTGATATAAAAGTGGACTGGCTCATCATCGAGCTCAAGCTTTTGGATTGTCTAATGTGTTATGAACCAGTTGAGATCAGATGGGCAGAGGTAACTAGTTGTATACATGGTGGTGGTAGTGACTGACTAGAAATTGGAGGAATAGTCAAAGACAAGCTTATCTTTTTATCTGAAAAACAAAAAACATGGTGGTTGTATCATGGCCTAGTACCATTCAAGTGTGCATTGTGATTGGTATTCATATTTTCATTTTTATTTTTGGTCTAGGTGTAACCAATATTCTATATAACTTGCTAGGTGCCAAACCAAATACCTCATGTATTCCTGTTGGTTGGGTGTTTATATACAGTTGCTTAGTATATGCTAGTATGGAATGCATCAGAAAAAGAGATCAAAAAGAGATCTGGTGGCAAAATTATCAGGGATGTCATTTGTGTTCTATACTGGATGCCTCTGCAATACTTAGAAAAGCATATTCTTGAAAACTTATATAAATAAGTGATTTTTTGACATACAATCCAGAGAACAAACAGTATATGTTAAATTTTCTGATAAGTGGGTCATTGAGAAGCTATTAGCAAATGTAGTACAGACCTACTTGACCTTAGCAAAAGACACCCCAGTATACTACTAGTATATTATGCAAAGTAGGCTGAAGAGATAATAGAGTGAGACAGGTAGTTTTGATTGCTGTTAATCAATAGTATCTCTTATTATTGTACAAGTCCAAATTTTACTAGACCAAAATTTGCCAAGTAAGCAATAGATGTACTTGTGCCTTAAAATTATTACAGGTTAGTTATTATTCAATGGTCTATTGTTTTCTGTCCAAGGTAAGTTTCTGTTGGTCTCCTAGATTTTGCTTGAGCACTATGGTTGCTGGCTGGTGTTGAGATTACTATCATAATTTTATAAGTTTAGATATGCAAATAACCAGTTTGTACCTCACAGTGGTCCAGTTTGTGCCTCACAGTGGTTCAGTTTGTATTATTTGTCTAAGCAACATTTGATATCAATTCAAGAGGATCACTATGATACATGACTTGATGTATCACTGATGGAGTGACAACTTGTCACACTATCTCTGATAATGCTGTCTCTGAAAAAGAGAAAATATAAAGAATTAGAGTAGAGAATATAGATGAGAAAGGTGTTAGGATGAGGCAAAATATAAGGGAACTCTACTAATGCTGTCTCTGAAACACCAGACTCATAGCCCAGAGTGACCCTATGCTTAATTAAATATTACTATGTAATATTTAATTCCCCTTAGCTTAACTTGGAGACCCTTGACCCTAACTAACAGGACTATAGACTCAGGGATACCTCAGCAGTAGGAGTATATATATTGTAGAAGTACACCCCAGGAGCCTTATTCTAATCTCTAAGGATTCTCCTGGAGGTGAGTTGTGATATATTTAGGACTTGTAATATTACTAAGGATTCTCCTGGAGTTCACTCCACTCTGGTTGCTCTTACACAAAACAATTTAGAAGTGAATTGTTTTTCATACATTTAGTATGGAATTACCTTAATGGTCAAGGTGTGGTTTGAACTCCTGCCCAACTACTTCTACAATTAGTAGTGTGCTATGGCAAACTCAGCTATCTTGCCAATAGAAAGGATGTCAATTTTATCTTATACAATATCTAAAATTGACCATAATTGTCATGTGCAGTGAAAAATATACTTTTGATGCAATATAGATATATCTCTACACTTATGTGTGAGGTTTTCCAACTCCTTTCACCTCTTCTCCAGTCACCACTATTATATCTTGTGAACTATCAGACCTGTCCAGTAGTGTGTCATCAAAGTAAATAAGAACCTAGAAGAGCTAATACTATAGTCCAATGAACTAGAGAATTCATAATCAACAAATCAATACACCCCAAGATCATGGAAGTATAGCTCTGTGCATAGTAGGATAACAATTATGAAGTGTTTTGTTCAAGAAAGTTGATAGATCTGTGTTGGCAAGATAGGTGAGTTTGCAATGGCACACTACTGATTGTGGAAGCAATTGGGTAGGAGTTTGAACTGCATCTTGACCACTAAGGTAATTCCACACCAAATGTATGAAAAACAGTTCACTTCAGAATTGTTTTGTCTCATTCTGACATATTTCTCATTTATATCCTCTGGCAACTTATTTTTTGGTGCATGTAGTCTCTTGTCCTTTGTCACACTATCAATTCCATAGCTACACATTTCCTTAATTTTGTAATCATTTCATATTCCAAGAACAATTTACGACAACAATTGTTATGATACTTTATGGATCACTCATTTGCCAGTAGGTCTTTTATTATTATTTCTTCCTAGCCCAAATATCCATCCTGCAAAAGTCTACTCATGACTCAAAGAATATAAAGCTGATTTTCTTCTTATGAGTGAGTCAGGTGCCATATATCAGCATTACACTGTGATGACAAAAGAAAAGAAAAACTCCATCCATTCTACTACAATTGGTATATGTCAACTTTTATTTGCCAAGTTTCTGCCATCTTTATACACATTGTTATGCCAGTCACATTGATATGGTATTTATCTACAATATCTATGTCCATATTGAAATTAACCCTTGTACCTATTGGCAGTCACATCATACACTTATCCATTATCTCCCTTGCAGAATCCAACTTAATCCAATTATTAACTGGCTGATATTGCTTCACTGGAGTTGGTAATGAAAAAAAGGGGAGAAAAACAAGTTGCTAGTATATAAAAGCAAAAAAGGAAGACTTGCACTACATAGGGCTATTGGTTGATGATAAGTCTAGTTGTATAATAACTGTCATTATCCAAGACAAGATAACAGTAACAATAAACTTTATCTCAAAGGTCAAATCTATCTACAAAAAGCAAAAGCGTACAATCCAATGATGGTTTATGGGGTAGTTATTGACTTAGAAGAATAACACAGTCTACAAGTGAAATGAAATACAAGTGGTTTGTTCTTGGCTGGGTTTGGAGACAACTCACACCAATAGAAAATGCTAAGGTCGAGAACAAGAACAAGTTAGAGAGAAGGAGGAAGGTAACCAGGGTCATATACCATTGCACTCATACTGCCATTATTAGCATTACTAGTATAGTTCTTATTGACAGCATTGATAATACCAATAACACTAGTGACATCCTCAATGAAAAAATGAAAATGATCAGTGATCTTGTTGACATTGAAAACAGAAAAAGAGCCTACTTTGTACACAATCTAAATATAGGAGAATACAGCATGTATGACAGAATTGAGCTACTTCAAGTCAGACAATATATAGGAATTATAGTCAACAATCAGTCATCTTGCTAATGGTGGTCCCTAGACCAATAACTATCCTAGCATTGTTTGTAGAGACCAAACAATGCAGAGCAGACTGTAACTCATCTAGTTCTACTATAAGCTCCTTGATCTGTGGATTCATAGTATTCAAATCAATGTTGTGACTCTACAATTGTATTTTGAGAGGAAATCATTGCAGTGATAATGATAGCATACCTTGATGACCAGCTACAGCTGTAATTCATGAATTGGATTATCAAATTTCACCTTGAATCTTGCTAAAATACTCTGAGTAAATCAGAAGCAATCAAGGTAGATATTCCCTCACAATATAGTGAGAGTGGACATGAATGTGGACAGGATATGTTTGAGAGAAAAGGTATTGTATCAGCTAGGAGCTAGTTGTAAAATATGAAAAGGATACATGTTGAGTGGAAATCTCTAGACTTTAGTTCTTTAGCATTTGTTGAACTATTGTTTGTTTTCATGTTATCACTACCAAGAGAAACCTTTTTGCTCAGCAACTGGGACTAGACCAATAATTAAATCATTATACAAAGTCTCCTCTGGAACAATGCTTCAATACAGAAGTGGCAGATACAACTATCCTATAGTGAATCAATGAGTTTGCAATAATGGTTTTTTACAATGGTAACTAAACAACTCAAAATTCTCAAAAGTACATCTCCTTTTGTCTGATCTCTTTTATCCAAGTGAAAGCACTATCTTGGATGCTTTTACTAGGTCACTTCTGTGCACCTCTCAAAGAGTTAGGGTGACAGTAAGAATGGATATAGTCTAGAGACAGTGAGAATCAATATCACAGTGCCAGTTACCTACTCTGATTGTTGATCTGCTAGAATCTATTCTGCAGAAAATCAAGACAAAGTTACCTATTGGCATAAATGTTGGGGGAACATTCTTGACAAAAATTTTACATATCATGGTTTGTTGGAATAAGAGTTATTAGATGTTAGAAAGAGCTTGATGTACCATCTACAAAAGGTGTGTCACTTGCAAACTTTTTTTCAGACAAGATAGAAGTTAACATATGAAAACTGGGAAAATAACTTGTATTCCAATTCAATACTGGGGATATAAACTAGGATAGAAATTCCAGCATCTGGTCATTATGAGCAGAAGAAATCAAGCCTCCATGTTTGATATCCATTGAATATAGAATATCAGGGTAGTTCAATATGATGTTGAATAGATATCAAATGGTGTTCTCTTTCCCAGTCCAGCCAAAATCAACAAGAATAATATTACCCAGAACCTTGCTGTCCACTCCATCTCTTTTGACTATTATGTTTGTTTCCCACAGATTGCCATGGATATACCCATCTTTATGGAATAAGGTAAGAGCCTCTTTAACTGCTTTATACATATCCTTTTCTAGTTATCTTTTCTTTATCCTACAATATTGGTATGAGATATCATTCATGACTACCATCATCCAACCATCTGCAAAGCACTAACCAATTGGAGCTTTGGAGCAAAGCCATGTTCATGTGCAACCTTGTGTATATCCTTACCATAGTAGCAAGAAAATTTAACAAAGATCTTGTTCTTCTAATCATTTTATATATGATGATAATAATAATAATAACTAGATAATCAGTGATTAGTGATAGTAATATATAGTGATATTGAGATATTGATATTGACTAGATACTAGACTAATGATTTTTTTTTAAAAATTATCTATTTGTAATGCAGGACTCAATGGCAGTCTGCAGTATCTATACTAGGTATATACTTAAATAGGGGGGACATAACTAGGGCCTTTTATTAGGTAGCATAAGGAGAAGATGTTGGAGATTATATACTATATATTTGTAAATACTTCTGATTGACACTGGGGTTTCTATGAGATATTATCTTGGAAAGAAAAGGCTCTAGGATTGAATTTTAGGAACATTATAATATTGTTGATGGACCTTCATAGAGGATTCCATGACTGCTTGTGATATTTACATTTGTATAAAATATGGTGTCTTGTCTCAATAAGGGCTTTTTGTTATGGGCATATATATGGTTTGTTCAGAAAGAATCTTTTTTGGTATTTACTAGTAGGAGCGTAGTTGGTTATGAAACAAGTAATTCTTGCAGTGAGAATATTTGAGTGTCCTATATACTTGAGCTAGGCTCCCTCTTTGATATAGGTGGGGGCTATGGTTTTATCATTATTGTCAAGGTCTAGAAATTACTTTCCCTTGTAGTCTGAGGTCTGGAAATACATTTGCCAAGTCCTAATGTATGAATCACACTCATCCTTTTAGCTAAGATCCCAGGAAACTTGGCTGGGGTAGAAGAAGTATGCTGATTGGGATTTGGTTTCTTTGTCAGCAGCATGGTGTAGTGGCTACTTATCATTGCTTGGGCAATCCTAGAACTCTATGTGATTAGCTAGACTTTCTTAGAAGAAGTTTTTTAGTTCTTGTGAGATTGCAATAGTATGGAGTTGTAAAGGATGGTATGAAGTGTTAAATATTTTCTCTGCTGCATGAATAGCATCAGTGATAATAACAATGCAGTTGATACCTGGATTGCTTATGGCCTGGTTAATATCTTATCTAACAGAGAAAAGCTTAGCTTCTACAGGTAGAATGTTCATGGCCTGGTAGAGGGTTCTTTTGGTGACAGAATGGCCTCTGTAGATATGTGTGACTACTGTAGCTATATTGTTTTTAACTCCTGTATCTGCCACTACTAGTGTAGTGTTTTCTTTGTTTTGTGACATAAAATATACCTCATTGAGTTTCCTGAGGTGGACTGCCCTTGCTTTGGGGTCAGATTACTTAACCATAGTAAAAGAGAACCTGTTAGGGAATAAGTCTACTAGACATTGACCTAGTTTTAGTTTGCTATCTAAGTTGTCAAAGGCTGGGAGTGTTCTGTTCAGTCTATGATTGATATTAGCTATGGGGCTCTTTAGTCAGTAGTTTTGTTTAGGAGTGAGTTGGCTTATGGTCATGCAGTAGAGGGGTGCCAATTTGGAATATTGGGGGTCAAGTAGGGTATGGATGGTATGTTAATATGGAAGAGAGGCCACTTATAGATTGTGTCTTCCACCCAGTTTGTTGAGATGTAAGTGAATGGGAATTAGCCCTGCAATAGCTTCTATGTTCTATGTGGGAAAGGTACAGAATGCTTCCATTATCCATAGTGTAGCTCTTTGCTGCATCTTTGAGGGGGTAGTGGACTGGAGCACCCTTAAAGTACCATAACTGAAATTCATATATAGCAATGGGAAGTACATATATTTAGTAGAAAAGATACTTTTGTAAGGGAGATAGACCATGGCTAGAGTTTCCAAGTATTCTCATGCTTCTGACTGTTGACATGGCTCTATTGGAATAGTAGTGAGTGTGGTACCAGAATGTAAGCTTCTTATTAAAGAAGAAACCAAGGTATTGCTATATATCTTTCAGTCTAAGGATAGGCCCTCCTAGTAGAGAGAGATCAAGAGGGGGTGGATTAGATTGTTTGGTAGCTTGTGTGAAATGAAATACTTCAGACTTAGTATGCTCAACTACAAGGCCAAAATTACAAAGAATTGGGGAGAAAATGTTAAAGCCTGCATATAGTATAGCATTTGTCTTTTCAAAGTCTTTCTTCTGTGATATAAGTAGACTGTCATTGACAAAGGACAGTATAGAGGCAGGGATTGGGATAGACAAGCTGTTGATTCTTTTTTCCCAAATTTTGATAACTGGGGCAAGGTAGATGGCTAAGAGGATAAATAAGAGAGACAATCCTTGTCTAACTCCAATATCAGTTTGGAAGGAAGAGGAAGTGAAGTTGTTCCAAATATATTGTGTATACCTTTCTATAAGGTAATCTACAAGAAATTCTACAATGTTAGTGTCCAAACCAGCTTTGGCCAGAATTATAGACAGCAGCTGATGGTTAAGAGATGGGAAGAATTGAGCAATATCAAAGGCAAGAACACTTATTCTTAGGTCTTTGATCTATCCTGCTCTAATGATGTAGATAAGGAGAATGCCTATATTGGTGGGGAAGCACTGTTTGATACTGCCTAGCTGGTTTAGGTGTAGAAAATTAGATGATATGGTATGGATTTGGAGTCTTTTGCTAATTATCTTTTCTATTAGCTTACCTATGGTGTTAAGAAGAATGATAGAACAGAACAATTTTAGTGAACTGTAGTTAGCTTTGTTAGATTTGGGAATAATAATTGAAGTAGATTTCTTGAAGTGTTTGGGCCAATATCTAAGTCTGATGCATGTGTTAGCTATATTGATCACACTGGTAACATACTTAGGATCGAGGAGAATAATTTTAAGGTACTACCATGAAATATGGTTGGGTCCTAGAATTGAGCTATTATTACACTTGGTTAAAGCATTGCATAGTTGTGCAACTGAGAAGAGAGGTCATTCAGTTATGAAAACAGTTGGTATTTCTTGGAGAATTTTGGGGTTTGTTGGTCTATTTTGGACTGAGTTGTAGGTTGAGTGAAGTGCATTCTAGAGGTCATCTATGTCAGTGTATAGTTGATTGTTGAATAGTAGAGTTTCAGTAGCTGGAAGTTTCCTTTTCTTAACCTAGTTCATTAAGTTCCATAGTCTTTTTTTGAGCATTGTGATTTCCTGTATCTTTTCATCAAAGAACAGTTGTTTTGCATCCTTGACTGTTTTTTTGAATGTAGTCCAGTCCTGGGGCTGGCCTGTAAAGCAGTACTGGGCAATATTTCTTGAACATTTAGAATTCTACCACTCTTTGGAGTGTCTAGTAATATTTAGGCACTTCAAGTACTTGGACCATAGAGATTCTATGGCTGTGGCATAGGTGTTAATGGCACTTTTGAGATCAGTGGCACTGCAGATGTTAATGGTATCAATATTACAAAGTATATGAGAGAGGTCTTGGAGAAAGTTGGCTTCTTTGTCACTGTCTTTGACCAGAGTACTTTTGACATTTCAGTTACTTTCCTTCTGGACAGTAATTTTGACTGTGAGAGGGGCATGGTCAAAAGGATATCAGAGGTTGGGTATTATGATGTAGTTGTGGAGGGCAGAGTTATTGTGTTGAAGAAACATCAAGTCAATGACTGAGTTAAAGTCTAACAGGTTATTGGTATAACAGGTAGGGCCTGAATTAGTGGGGTTTAATAGTTGAAGTTCTAGATTATCAGCAATTTTGAGGAGGGTTTCAGTATAGGAGGAATAATAGAGGAAAGAGGGGTCCCAGTCAGAATCTCTAATGTTGAAATCTCCTGTCATGATAAGTACATCACTAAGATTTGTTTCTGTATTCTTAAGGTGTGTTAGGGCATTCTGTTGTCTATCTGAATATACATTGAGTATGAAGTATGTGCTGCCTTTGTTTATAAAGGAGATAAGGCTGATATCTTTATAGTTTAGAATATCAGTATATATTGTAAACCTGAGAAATTCTAGCTGGTTGTTGATATATGTAAGTACTCTTGGTTGGTCATTGTTGTTGGTAGGTGTTTGGACAAAGAGGCTCTACTCTGGATGGTGGGGAGCTCCTACAACTAGTTTGCCATTGGCTGATAGGTAGCTGGGAACCTACCTGATAGGATACCAAGGGGGTTCTTATAGGAATATAATATCATACTTGAGTTTATGTTTTTCTAAGATAATTTCCATAAGTGGTTTTTTCTTTGCATGTTCTGTGAGTAAATCTTTAGGCTTTTGATTTTTATATTCTTTCACTGTTTACAGCTGAGTAGATTGAATTAGCTTGGATTTCTCTGAGCTCTTGGGCCTTTTTAGTATGCCATTCCCTATTAAACAAATGTTTCTAGTAGAAGCACTTGGTACCGTTAGCAAGGTAGTTGCTTTTGCAATTGATATACTTGAATGTATATGGATAGAGTTCATCTTGCCTAGTTTCTGGTATAGGTGGGTTTACTTTAGGGTTTCCTTTGCAGTACCATACTATTTGCTGGTGATGTTCAAGCTTGTGGGGTCTGCTACACTATTGGCATCTAGTACCATGTACTTGGTATGCATGTATAGTATGTCCCCATTTCCAGTAGTTTTTACACTGCAGAATCCCAGAGTTTATGTTAGTACCTCAGAAAGTGGCTACATGGCATCCAAAATTGAAACTCCTGTTGACAATAGTCTTGGTCTTTGTACCACTTTATAAATCCCAGATATTGATCCATACTACAGCTATGTTAGATTTAGGAGATGCTCTGACAACATGGAGGCATGATGCTAGGATAATACCATTAAATATACTTAGTCAAGACAGTACCTCTTCAACTTGAGTGTTGGTGATGGAGGCTAATGAATTGTTTCTATAGAAGAGAATTTCTAGAATTTTGAGATAAGATTTTGACTGAGGGAGTCAGGGTGTTAAGTTATTATCAACATTGATATCTTCTAATCCCTTGAAGTACCTTTCTATAATGGATAGGTTGGAAGGTGCAGCAACTTTGTTGGTGGTGACAGTGATGTCATTCCATGCTACTCTGATATAGTCAATTGTTGTATCTGATTTGCAGGTCTTAAAGTAACTATTTATGATTCTTATATAGACATCAGCCTGGTGGAGAATGATATTTTTGTTGTCCTCATTCATTGGAATGAGAACATGCCTTTGAGATGGGCTCTTGGTAGTCATGCTGATCTTGGGGCAGCTGTAGAAGTTGTTGTTAAAGGCTGTGTTATGAATTTCAATGACTTTTTTTGACGAAAGAGAGAAGAAGGCTTCTCTAAGTTTTAATATGTTTGATGTATTACTTTTCATAGCCTGGGCAAAAGTTTTGGTACCTTGGTTGTGCCTGGATTTTGCAAGCATAGCAGCACTGGGTCTTGGAGGGATAGGGGGTGGGATCTTGGACACTCTGTTGTGATTGTTTGAGAATGTAGAAGGAAAGGAGTCTTGGCTTTTTCTGTTGAATTGGGATGCTACCATTTGTTGTAGGGATCTGTTGTTTTCTCCAGCCAGGAGTTTATTCCAACCAGCTTTGTATATGGCTGAAATAAATTTCCAGGTGGTGTGGCCAATCTCCATAAGCTGGGGAAATTGATTGATATCCCTATTGGTTAGCAAGTATTGTTTCATAAATATGGCTATCCTTTGAAGGGAGCATGAGATATTTTTTATATCACCATTAAGACATTCATCAACACTGAGTAGGGAGACAGGGGTAAAATTTCCATCCCATAGGTTGGGATCTACAGGACTATTGGTTTGGTATAGGATGATGGTTGGTTCTGTGTTGGGGTATGGTTCTATGGTACTGTGTTCTGTGGGGTGGAAACTGGACATTGTTTGATTGGGGATGGCTTCAGCTTTGAGGATTTGTCTTTGTAGTTGATTTGGGGGAGGAAATATCTTCTTCCATGTTGACCTGGTCAGCCCATGATACATTGGTAGATTGGACCTCCATTCTTTCCACATAATCTAATGATGAGGTGGTAATATTGGATTCCTCTGAGGGGAGCCTTTGTGAGTTGGAGTTGGAGTAGACAGACAGGGGACATCCTCTATGGTCAGTATTAGAGGGAGGGAGGGCATTGATATTAGGATTGTGAGTATTCAGTGGGTCTGTGGTTTGTGTGTGTGGGGGGGGGGGGGGAAGTTGGTATATTCGAAAATTTTTTTACAGGACCTACTATTTCTGATGGTAGTACGGGGGAAAAAAGGGT
>Ga0153937_1000368_pt1 | contig 16582 bp, 17 predicted proteins | sample TSNY021MetaG_FD_104680 | JGI IMG/M metagenome (GOLD analysis project Ga0153937, IMG submission 104680) | Attine ant fungus gardens microbial communities from New York, USA - TSNY021 MetaG | ecosystem: Host-associated > Fungi > Mycelium > Unclassified | place: USA: New York, Robert Murphy County... | reverse complement strand
TACGTACAAAGAGAAGCGAGGTTCCAAGAACCATAATTCTCTCTTCAAGGCTCCTAGGAGACAACGACGAGGTTTTGGGTCGATATTCAAATTGGTAGGGCTGTGAACTCTTCTAATGATTTGAGTTCGCGTTAATCAGGTCGTCTCGGGAATAGGCCTGAGCCCTTTAAGTTCATCAAGTTCCCGCCGAAGTCAGAATTCGACCTCAAGGTCATTGTTGGTCAAGATGGAGAGACTATTACCCTCGAATGCCAAAAGCCTCTCAAGGGCATCGTCTTGGATGTTGACGGCGATGATGTGAAATGGTCTGATCAGGCAATCGACTTAGTGCCTGGGGATCCACAAACTATCCGCGCTGTTGGGTTAGATGGAAGGGGATTAAAGACCAGGTTTTTAGGTGATGGCACTGCGTAAACGAAGCAGAAGATTGGGACAAATTGGCAGAAATGATTTATTATGCGTGATTAACTGTTCTTCGCAATTACGTGAAATGTCCAAGATTACAAAAATATATGTAGTATTTACTCAAGAGACGAAACTCATGGTGATTGGCACAAGAATCAAGAGATACACGCAGGCAGGACGATCAGTGAGACAGGGTGGCGAGGAGAAAGATAACCATCAGGCGGTTACATGATGATACACTTGAGGAATGGTCCGGGAGGCGGGGGTTTGTAAGCAGCATTCTGTGTCGAGCCTTTCTCGATTTCGCCTATGCAAAGTTCAAATACCTGGGCTAAAGCAGAATTAGGATCGCTGGAAATTGGGAGGAAGCCTTTATGCTCACCGACGTTGATGTTTTCCTTCGCACTAGTTTCTACCCAAGCAGCATTGTTTAGCTTTGCAAATTCCTGTGCCTCGGTCGGATCTATTTGACGACTGGCGATACAATCCGTTATTACAACATCCAACCCAGTTAGGGAAGTTCATACTACTGCTGTAGGTCCGACTTGGAACCGACAATTACACATGGAACCTGTTGCACCCCGCAGAAATCGAGCACGCGCTCATGAAGGATTTTGGCCGTATCAAGAGAGCTGCGAGACGCCACTGAGTAGACTATGATGTAGCCATGCGTTCCTATAGTATGGTTGGCATTGACGAGGGAGAATTCATCCTATGTGTTGTCATAGTTAAGTCGAGGCACTGGAGGAGCGAGGGAGCGATACAGCAGCTTACATGGCCAGCGGTATCGATTATCTCGCAGTTATATTCATTACCATTATGTATTATAGAGCGTTGGAAGGAACCTTCTATGGTGGGATAGTAGTTCTCGCAAAATTCATTCTCTAGGTATTGTAGGATGAGAGAGGATTTGCCTGTCAAGTATCATGCTATTGAGAGTTGATGAAGAAGAGTGAATTGACGGACCAACTGAGCGCGAACCGAGCACCACAATACGTTTTCTCTTGAGGATAGGCATTGGGGTACCGCAGCAAGTGTTGAGAAAACTAGTGCACGCGCGATGTTTAGAAAGACGCAGGGAGGAGTTAGAGGTGCATGAACAGACACTAGCATTCAATAGCCGAGACTGTCCCGAGACTGGTCCAATGCATTACATAACTGAGGGATCACCTGACTATGTTCGGTTTACTGCAGCTCAGCGTCCATGGTCCTTGTTCACAATGTCTGCCAGCATCACCCCCAATGACGCCTCGCCTAGCACAATACAGCCTTTGCACAACCCATCTCAGGCAGCACAAGTTGTTATACCTCAGGCGCCACTCGGTAACGTCGTAAACCAGGCTCCAGGCATGGGTGCCAAGGCCTTGTTTGCAAAAAAATTTACAAAAGCACAGTGCGCCTATTTGTAGCTGAACCAGAGAATGAGTACCTGACCATTATACAGCAACCCAAACTTCATATCTCCCACAGACAACCTCATGACACCGGTAACCCAAAAGCTGAACGAGGCCAAGAAGAAACAGTTCACTAAGTACACTAGCCTTTTGCTCATCCCATAACCTATTGCTGAACTATAGTGGTAGGGGACCCAAACCAACTCAGCTCTTTACATGCCAGAATAAACAACAATCCGGCACTGATGAAAGTGACAAGGAAGAATCATCCAACCCCCTTGTCAATAGCACGAGCCAGCATCCCAAGATGGAAGCAGATGATGAAAACCCCTTCTAGACGAGCTCCATCGCAAGCTATACCACTAGTCCTCTCCTTTCTGTGTTTAATGTTTTCTGGGTGGACCTGCTGTGTTATCCTTCCTCTTGTTGATTTATTTTGTACTTACTATGTAATATGTATCAACACTTCAATCAAATTCCCACGTCTATATACTGAAATCACGCGATCCAGCGATCACGTCATGAATACGCTCTTTTTGATAAACCATGGACGAGAGTCGAGATGAACTCGAAATATTTCAGAGCGTGATCATAGAATCATTACAACAGTTTCTAACAACTGGAGAGTGAGTATATCACTGATTTTGAACCGAAACCGGCTTACGCCTACTCTATATAGTGCTCCCTTTAATGGAGAGAGGACCAATAGACTCCTGGAAACCCTACCTTCTATCACCGAAAAGGAACTTGAGAAGCTAGGACATAGAGGTAATATCGTGTTATCCTTCCATGAAATTTCTGCCATCTCACTTTTCAATATAGACTCTGTATGTAGCGTCTGCATGCAATCTTTCCTCGCTATTCTCGCTGAAGAAGAGTCTGCGAGCGTCATGGTGTCTCCTGCTTTCTTCTCCGGAGAGCTTGGCGTAACTCAATTGAACCAACCTTGGCAATGCGGTCACCTATTCTGCAGACGCGAGTTGCGTTTCTTCTCTATCAAACTCAGCGAAACTTGACTGATTCGTTCTCTGGTTAGCATAACCAAGTGGATAAAGACAGGAGTAAGTTTTACCAGTGTTCTTACCTAATTCTCCCTTCTCACATGATTGATTTTCAGAAACTCACCTGCCCGATGTGTCGTCAAAGTCTCATAGAACCTGGAAACGAACATGACCCCCAATCCTGGCAAGAGTCAGATCCAAATGCCGGAATGCACATGTTTGTTACCGACGACAGCGTAGACCTCAATCGCTTTCTCTCTGACTTGCACTCTATCCACCAAAGCACTCAGAGAAGAGATGACAATGGTGGTGATAGTGTACGACACGAATATTCTGGGATGTATTCCTGAGGTTTCATCCCTCAGGTACTCAATCTCGTAGATTCTTTCGTCAGACATTGTCGGTAGGGCGTACAACGAATATTTTCCATCCATGAACAAAATATCTATTGAGAAACGTTCCCCGAACCAGGCTCTCAAATCATCACTAGGGTATCAGAAGGCCTCATAGATTAACTAACTTTTCAAGATTCAGTAGGGAAGAGTCATAAATCGATCACTGCATCAGGCAATGACAACCGAAGTCAAAAATAAAAGAGAGGGAGGATTGTATACCTAAAAGAAATACCACCAACAAAGCACCCTCAAAGTTGAGATAGAAGACAAATCAGATGTCCGAATGTAAGGGAAAGGAATACCAAGGAAGTTGTCATCATCACAAGAAAGATTCTAGTTCCTGCGACAACACCTGAAGAGGTTGCGCTTGAAGAAGTAGAACAAGCACTGAGAGGTTCCAATGAGTATTCAATTTTTAATCACATGAAGCGCTCGCACTCACCCCAAGGAAGCGCACAAATGAAAGAGCGAAGGTAGAGTACAAGATAACAGCGAAGTAGAAATTCTGCTTCTTCGCCAGTGAAGCTTCGTCTGCTTTGGTGTCGTCACTCGGAAGACCATTCATATTTTCAATAGCAATTGCGAGACCAGCATTTGTGAGCATCCACATGGCGACCAAACGAGTGCGGAACGTCTTATTTTGATCATCCATCGTCGGTTTCTCAACCTGCTCCGTAGTTTCAACCTTGGTGACGGCACGAATGGCAGTCTCCTTGAATGCGGCATCAACATCTTCTTGTATTTTTGTTGTATCTTCAACTACAGCAACCTCAGCATCCTTGCTTTTGGAAGATGAAATGGATGGGAGTGCTTCAGCCTTGTCGCTACCCTTGGTACCCCAAGAAACATCATGTAGATTGCAGAATGCATATACGTTGAGCACGTTGGTGAAACTAGGAGCAAGGCAAAGGTATTGCAAGAAACTTGAGAACATATGCCAGGGATCTCGCTAGACAACCATGAGGTTTCTTGGCATCTCTAGAATGATAAACCACACTTACGTAAAGGAAGGAGGCGGTGAAGTATATACCGAAGGTCGAAATCATAGCAACTACCAGAGCACCAATTGGAGGCTTGAAGAAGGTGGCTATCACGCTGTCTTTCGATTGCTTTAATACCTCCGGGATTCCCTAAAACAAAAATGAAATGAAAATGAATGCTGATGTCATTAAACTGTATAGACTGACCTGGAAGGCCAATATAGTGAGCCAGAATGAACAGACCAATAGATAAACCGCAAGAATGCCGAAAACCCTGGCAAAGAAGTTACCTCCACGCATGAGGATTATCGTAAGAATATTTACCAAAGCGTAGCGACGTAGGCTACTCGTTCACCCTTCGGTCGATTACCCAGGGCAAGGATGAATTGTAGGGCAAGAAACGACAAATAAACCCATTTCAAAGCCAAGTTGACCCAATGTGTCTGGGAGGAACAAACTCAGTGATGGCAAAGAGATAGGTAGCAGACTACCGACAATTGTCTGGGTACCGAATATATAGACTGGATGGGTTTGATTTGAAGATGGAAGAAGATCAATGATTATGCTGAAGGTGAGCCACATGTTGGCAAGAGAAAACCAGGTGAAGATGAGAGAAAAGATGTTATACTAGCTATCGCATTAGCGACCCATACATTGCTCTCATCGATCACTTACGAGACCTTGGAGATGGAAGAAAAACATGCGAATGATACCATGATCGGACCTGTAGATCTGGAAAAAATTGACAAGGGCATACTAGTGTGCAGGATGATGAGCCGAGTCCGACGACCTTGATCATGCGACGACGTACTATAGAAGCAGCGAATGAGCCGTTCAACCAACGCCTACGTTGGCCGATAAGTTCTGGAGCAGACTCTGGCACGTCAGTCTCCGCCTTGCTGGGTTTGACATAAGTGAGGGTCCAACGATCACCAGCTTTAGCAACGAGTTCGAAGCACAGAATACGATCCTCGGCTATTGAAAAATGAATCAAAGGAATTCAAGCGTAAGATACTCGAGATACATACCTAAAAACATGTTTTTAGTGAAAATATTCATGCCATAGATACCCTTCGGTCCAAGACGATCAGCCAGAGAGTGATCACCATGAAAATACTGTTCGAGAGGTCGGCCAAGAATCGCGCGGAACCGATATGCCGAAAAGGCACCAGGAAGCACGGAGACATAGCCGAAACTACTTTCCAACGGCTTATCTACAAAAAATCAAATTTTGATGATAGACACTCGAAATAACACATACCAAGGATATTGGACATCTTATACTCAAAGTTTTGGGCGGCGATTAAAGGATTCAAGAGCTTCTTTCCACCTTTGATCATGGCATGGATTTCACCGCAGCATCCTCCAAGGTGAGGATCATTGTAAAAGGCCTCCCAGAGATAATATATCGACTTGTGCCCAGGTTTGGTTCCAGCATCAATGAGAACACAGATTTCAGGCTATTGAAATATCATCAGGTAAAATTCAAGATACCCAATGCCCTGCTTACATTTAAGATTTTGCCAATAGCGTTGAAAAGCCAACGATGGGAGTTAATTTTCTTCTGGTTTTTCGCTTTGAGAACGAAAATGATTTGCACCGGTACCAAATTGTTTGGGTCATTTTCCTGAGGGAGAACGAGCTGCGGTGCAGGATCAACTGACAACTGCGTAGTATACTATCCATATTCATTAGTGTATGTTTTGGATCGTGGCTTCGAAATGCTCACTTCAAAGATGTGGGCAACAGTATCTTTTCCATCAACCTGTTTCTTCATGACACCGTCCTGATAAACTCCAACTGTGGCGAGAATATCGAGAACGGTCTTATCCATGGCCTCAAGGCCATCAACGATAAGGGCCACGGTGATCTTTTGCCAGCCAGGTGTCCCTTCCTCAGCATGTCTCCTCCAGTATTTCGATTGCTTTGTCTTGCAGATATCACGAATATTAAGCATTACGCCATGGAGTGTCCGGGCATAAAGCGTCTTATCCTCGTTGTAGGATGTGACAGCAATAAGCATCTCCGTGTCACGATTATATAATTTAGTGCGGAGGGACCACCCGTTCGCCTCAGTGAACTCATCAGGGTCAACTGTCGCCGCAGTATACCTCATATAGCTATCGAGTCGTTGCATATCAGTAATACTCGAGAATTTGAGAAAGTGACACTTACGAGAACTCAGTTGTGTTAACATTCTTCCACTTTGCCTCCGCAGCATTGAAAATGGGCGTTGGGACTGGATACTCAGCAATAAAATTACCGTGAGTGAGCTTGACCTTGCGAGTGACGCCACGCTTGATGGTTTGACGTCGTCGCCAGGCACTCTCAACGCCGTTGGTCGACATCGACATGCTCGACCCAGGTCTACCAGGATCAAAATCACCGTAACCACTAGAATCGAGAGGTCTAAGGGCAGACACATCAGCTAGAAAAGGGGAAGTGCTCGTCAAATGGCACATACTGTGGAGGATAAAATCCACCAGTGAACGAACCACCTGCGTTCAGGGGCTGCTTCTCGATGTAATCATCGTCATCATAGTTGTCTTGACCACCAAGGTCTTGGGGAAGTGTGGACGTGCTCTCAAAAGGCCGTGGCTGAGGCGACGCAGAGCCATGGAATGGGCGCTCAGGCTCAGCGAAAGTTGTCTGACGAGGGCGGTCGGCGAACGGGTCACCATATATGTCAGGTCTTGGACTGGAGCCGGCAGAGGGCAACTGGGGTCGTTGATCAGCCATGATGAACAGTTGACTCAGTAAAGGGAAAAAGGCAAGGTTGTCGTTACGAATGCACAACGTTTTTGGGACCAAATAGAAACGGTGATGATGATCTACACGTGGCTGTAGTCACGCCCAGTCCGGTGCTCGATAGTTCAATAGCAATGGTGTTTTTTCAGCGACTACCAAGGATAACTTACGTCCAGATTTGCTGTCCGAGAGCTTGGTCAAATAATTCTCATGCATCCGTTCACATGCACATGTTAATTCTCGCTTTCTTGGAAACCGGATCCGTTGATATATTAGTTGCTCGCTGCGGTTATCCCCCTCATCATGTCCGCAGTTCCTTCAGTCATTCTCTATCGGTGCGTTTATCTCCCAGCTTGAATGTTCGAGACAAGTTGAAAATCCGAACTACAAAAGCTACAACGCTTCGCCGTACTCGCACAAGATAGACAATGCTCTGCTTCTAAAGAATATTAGTCATTCTCGAGTGAATGTAGGTGTCTACATGTGTAGATCTCCCCAGGCACTCACTCATCAACTAGGTATCTCCTGCTCTGCCTCGTCCTGAGATCACCGACTTATTAGGAATTACGTATCGCCGGATTCCAATTCTTGCAATTGGTAATGATATATATTGTGACACGAGGCAAGCCCTGGCAGTCCAAGTTCAAGGTTATACTCCTGACCTGTGGTTCCTTGTTCCAGCCTGATTATCTCTGTTCTGGAGCGTCGCTTCCCTTCCTCCGCAGGGTATGGTACCCTGTTCCCTCGTGGTAAACATGGAAGAAGTTCAGACACCGGTTTGATAAAAGCTTTCTCAAAGTATTACGTCGACAAGATCTTCAGTCTTGGGCCACTCCTTTTACCCTGGGACAAATTTAATCCTGATTTCATCAAGGACAGAAGTACAGTGAGTCAGCTATCCTGTCACCCCAAATCACTCTTCAGATACAACACACAGTTCCTTGATGCTCCACTCGACATCAAAGCAATTCAAGCTGCAAGGCCCCAGACCATTAGCAAACTGGCCTCTTACTATGTATGTACTGCGTTGCTGTTGGTCGTGATGAAGGCATGATCGCATAACCCAGACATTGGTTGAGGAACAACTCAGCGATAATCGCGAGTGGCTTTTTGATACGGAACTTCCGAGTCTGGCCGATATATCGGTGCATTTCGTTCTTGCCTGGATTGCCAGTTTCCGAGGAGTAGAAAGCCTCTATGATGCAACTCAGATTCCCATGACCATTAAGGTAAGGACTAATTATTACCCTGACACTCTTGATACCATTCGACCACCTAGTGGATGTCTCGTGTCTTAGCATACCTTGAGAACAAGAAGGCTCAGCCGCCTCCTATTCTATTAGAAGGTCAGGATGCAGCAAACCGAATTATCCGATCAGGCCATGAGTCGCCATCCATCATTGGTTTCAACAGCATTGAAGCCGAGCGCTTGCGCCTTAAGCAAGGGGATGAGGTCCAAGTCGCACCTGAAGACACAGGTAAATTCTTCTATTGAAAGTTTGTTGTCATATCGGCTGAACATGAAAAAATCTGCACAGGTCGTTCTTTCCCTACTCTTGGAAGGTTAATTGCGCTCAACAGGGAAGAGGTAGTTCTCCAGGTCCAAGGGCAAGAGGGCATAGTGCACGTTCATTTCCCTCGCTTAGGTTTCACCATCCAACGAACTGTGAAGGAGAAACTCTGATTGACATGTTGCAACATGTACTCAAAGAAGTTCGAAAACAAATTTGACTCGGCTCCGCATGAGAGAATGTTGGACATTGGCTTGCAAAAGCCAATGTTTTGTAATACATCGAAAATGCGAGATCTCATATACCTATTTCGAATTCTGAGCACGATAAGTGATCAAACGCTTTGAATACCAAAAAAGCCTAGGTAGATTGATAAGTAACATGATTACAAGCTCTGACGACGCTAATTATCACTGCCCGGAGGTCCATAAAGGAGCCGACACCGTTGTTCAAAAGCCTTGTTCAGGGAAGGCAACAACTGGTCAGAGACCATACCGCAGATGGCAGCATGAAGCGGATTCGCAAATCCGCAGACCAGATCTAGAGTTACATAAGTTGATTCAGGATGCATCTGATAAGGGGTATCGGGAGAGTGGGATGACTGTGGAGATGCTGGTTGAAACTTCCATAAAGCTAATAAACTGGTAAAAAGAGAGGAAGAAGTAGTTGCCTATGAGGCATTGTTGGTCAAGTCATGACAGCACAAGATAAACTAGCTCACCTCGACGGACACGTCTGGCACGCATGTTACCTTGCTAATATAACTTTCCTTGTAGGACAACAATTCAACAACATGTTCGGCACTCAGAATGAATTTCTTTGAGGAACCAGGTTCAGGCGTCGGTGAGCTCAGTGTCTTTGACTCAATACAGAACGGGACGAATTGAGAGAACGACGAGACATCGGCTACCACGGCATATACTTGCTTTTGTGAATACCTGATTGATTTCGGAAGGCAAATAGATAAACACAACAAACTGAACTCAGGTAGAATAGCCTACATACGGGAAGATTTTACGATACTTCTGTACGATGGGCTGATTGCCGAATATAGATAGATAGGGTAGATTAAAGAAAGACCGTTGAAACTCGTGTAAATGCCAATTTGAGGTTCTCGTATGAGAAATCAGACGTGGCAGCATTTATCCAGTACTGGTTCGAGACAGGCGTTGTGATGTTTACTAGTGTTTGCATCGATGGTGAAAATTTTCGCTTTGTGATTAGATCAGACCCTAGCGATACAGACAACAATGTTAATGGACCAGTCCTACCACCTTCAAGGCAGCTCAAGATAGATAGCAGCAAACAGCTTTCCTTTGTCAAGAACTGATTTCTCGATGAATCACAGCATAAGCAACTACAAACAACGAAGGAACGGTATAATGTTGCAAGACTCTACTGATTTTTCAACCAACAAGCTCAGAATTATCGTTGGGACATTCCCTGGCAATCTGCAATAACTAAATGAATAGACATGCCAAAGGATAAATGGAAATCTTACATGACCCTCCTGCTGGCATTTATAGCATGTCCTGAACTTTGCAGCAGGTCCCGTGGGAACTGATTCAGTTGTTATCCCAGGAGGAGCGAGGCAATCCCTATAGCCAGATGAGAAACTTGAAAAGAATGATGGCGAGCGCATACTTCGCTACATGATTGGGACCGCCGCAACGATAGCACTTGACGGGAGGCAAAGTAGATGTATTCAACGCCCTGCCAGGAGGAGGGGCTCGGGACGCAAAGCCACCACCAGAACCACTAGGGCAGGTGCGGGCAATGTGGCCAACACGACCGCAATTCTGCGTTGGGGATCAGGAAAACAAAGAAATTGTCATTTGTATCACATCTCACGTAGCACTTCTGACTCCCATTCTGCTGAACCCTCAAACTGGGACACTCCGCTGAAAAACAAGGTCATAATCAGATGCTTGTCAGACAAGAAAGAGACATCACACCTTGAATGTGCCCAACTCCACCACACGAGTAACACTGTTTGGTTGCGACAGTACGAGGGGAGGGGCAAGCAGAAGACTCATGCCCAGGCTGACGACAGTTGTAGCACAAACGCTGTTCAGAGGAACAACTTTCAGCAATGTGTCCGACTGTCCAGACAAGCAATACATCAGGACCTTATGATCAAACGGTTAATTGGAAGGCACGCACGATTCCCGCACTTGAAACAACCTTTCCTGGAAAATTGATATGCCATACTCGAAAACTTCTGATCTGAACGATTTTGCAGTACTTGTCAGATAATCTTAGACAGAGCACACCTCGCCTAACCCACTTCCAACTAACCGCTGAACGACTCTGCCTCTGCCGAAAAAGAGAATGAGGGTTTGTGAATGGCAATGTCACCGGTTTGCCAGACTATTTTCGAGGCTAACAATCTTGACCGGCCCTAAGTCAAGAAAGCACCATATCGGGCAGTGATTCAAATACTTGGCTACAGAACTAATTTTCTTTTCTTCTGATTTCACCTTTCTTCTCCCGTGAACCCACAGACGGACTTACCGCAATTACCGATGAGGGTGAATTTTAAAACGCACCCTATATCGCGGCCTTTATCGCTCATCGATTATCGAACTTCCTTATGGTTAACTATGCAGATCAAATCTGGGCAGGACAGGGGCTCTTTCAAGGTATTTAAATGGCTTTGAGGCTCAACTACCCCAGGCAGGTTTCTTCGTCTCCTCCATCCCATCCAATTCAGCGACCCAATTACGGTAACTGTCTATGTATCATACACTTACTATATAACTCATGGTTCTACCTCAGGCTTGTTTGTCACAGCGTCGAGGCGACCTTCGCTCGTTCGCATCCATCGCGCTTCTTGTTTGGATGCAAAGGGACCTCCCTTCCGGTACGTGCTTTACTCCAGCGTAGCTCATTTTTGACTCTGATTTTGTTTCCAGAATGTTCCTTCGGTTGCGACGCCGTTTCACATCCAACCCAGAAGCTACGTAACGAACGACCGCAGTATGGCTCCACGCATGGCAGGGAAGTCGTTAAGACAAGCGCTTGTTTGGACAGAAGAGCCCCTGGCTTGTAATATGATTTAAATATACTCTCCCTGGTCACTCTTTCCTTGGCTTCTCGCCAGAATTAAAATACCTGGTTTACTCCAGTTGTGTAATTATCATCAAGAGCTCAGTCTTCTTATCCAATTTCATTACAATTTCAAACCCAACTGTATTTGTGCTGTGTGTGATGTGCTCAGTTGTATCGATAAGTCTTATGACTCTAGTCGGTTGCTTGAATGACATTGTTCTTGCAAGGTCTTGGATGTCTGTCATAATGGTGGGTCTCCCAGGAGGTGATTGCATGTTTTCATTGCCAAAAGAATATCATGAGCCAGTGTGTATACCTCCAGGACACACTTTCCCCGAGTATTTCTCGCGTTGCCATGAATTGCCTGCTTCTCGCAAAATAGCTCGCCGCGTTTCAATATCAATTTGGCCCGAATGCTTCAGAGCGATCTACTAATAAGCTGATAATCCGGAAGAACCTCACTGACACTGAGTCTCAGCGGTATAGGGCGAGGAATTGTGTGATGCTCTGAAGACCGCTCGATGGATATTCTGCATTCCAATAGGTCGAAACTTCTCTGATAATGCGAGTCCGATATTTTGATCAATGTAAAACAAATTAGAGCCGCAAATTTGTAGAGAATGGATGATGCCTGATCAGTTTATAACGCCAAAAGAGATGTTTATCGAAGTAATTCTTTCCATTCCATTTCATTTTCGTCATCTATTCCGCCTATATTCTTCAGTCCATATTCCGTCTACGTTCTACCCTCGATATTCCGCTTTCATTATTATTTTATTTCAGTTCACCCAGCGACGTATGCAGAGGGCTCCAACAATCTCCATTATATTGTAAACCATTTTTAGGAGGCACGCTTGTAGACCTAAGTAAGACCCAGTCACTTCGTCTGGATCTGAGGTGCGTATACTTACTGTCGTATCTGTTGGAATGTCAAGCTGAAGTCGTGATCCGGCTGAAGGTCCAAGAACCTTCTAGAATGTTTTACTAATATATATCATAGTTCGTTGTATGTACTCACTGGCTTGCAAAGGAATACGTCTTATTCCAAGCCAATCCGACGTTCGACTCCGTTTTTACGACAGTATCAGTTACGGACGCTCAATCATAGCCACTTCGTCTAGATCTTAGTCCTGCATCTCTGGCATTTGAGGATATGACTGCATAATACACTGAATGTTTCCCGTGTTTCTCGTAAGTTAGCAACATTGTATGTGCAGAGGTTTCAAATGCGCTTCGCAAGACCACCCTCATTACCGGAGGATGTGTGTAGGGAACGACACTGGTCTTCCTACAAAAAGATAATTGCATGAAAACCAGCCGAACCGACGGGGTAGGCAAGAAGACTTCGTTTCCAAAGCTATCCAGCATAGCAGGACCTCCAGCAGCTAATCCTTTGTACAAAGAAGAGCATAGCGAAGAGCATAGCACACATACCTTATTCGCAGGTCGGGAAATGAGATGCTGATATACATGGCATCTGAGGGTTATCACGAAACGCTGCCCTTGAGCGGAAGTAGATCTCCAAAGAATCTCCTGTAATACTCATTCGTTTGCCGAAGTCGAAGGCACAATTGGGAGCAAAAAAATCTGCAGGTTATGTGTGGCGGTCATTAAGTATCATCGGGTCAAGCAGCCAAGCTCTATGTCTCTGATCTCGGGTATGCATCCATGTTCTGAGATCGTGGAACCCTTAGATTTCATCAAGCTTCGCAGCATCAACAGCATCTATGGTTCGTTTAGCTGGAGGACAATCTAGACCAGTTTTGACACAGATTTCCAATCGCCTACAACCTACTAGGCCTGGCAGGTCTTGAGAACGAGTTTTTGTTTAGTTTCTCTCAGCCTGGGACCTGTCCTAAGCGAAGACCGACGACGACGGTCATACTCAGCCCAACAAAGTAGATATCAATGCAACTGCAGGATTCTATCTTCTCCAGCTTAATAATACCCGAACTTGACGAGTTCTTCTCTCTGGCGATCAGAAACACACCAGTAAACGTCCGTTTGGGTGTGACAATTTCTACCTTTGTCTTAACTTGTTGTCATCAAAGAGCAGAATGTTTTCAGGACGGTTCTTGCGTGTTCGTCGAGAACGCTCTACCCATCATGACAGAGAAATGCTTGAATTACCAGATCTGGTTGACCCCATTTCAACACGTTTGTGGTACAAGTAGCATATGAACTGGTCAAACATGTGTTCTTACCAAACAGATACTTAAACACAACGGACAGATGATGAGATCTGTGGTTCTTCCATAGCTAGTTCCAACCTCGACAATGCCAGTAAGACGAGGCCCGGGCTATCAACATGCCATTGACAATGTATCCCCCTTCCGCGTGCTAGGTTCAAGATCAATTTTTCCCATCCCGCGAGGAATGCCTCTTCATCGCGAAACTAGCCTCGGAAGCCGAACGCTACCAGGGTGAGCCCATCTGATATGCCATCATCGCGGATACATTGTTCACGCGTGCAACACTTGATCTAGATGTCGTTTCACAGATCAAGTTCATTGTCAGTCAGTATGGAGCTCGGCTGACAATCGACGAACGAAATCTCCTCTCCATCGCATACAAGAACCTGACTAACTCCCTTCGGAACAGCTGGCGCATCCTGGATAACGTTGAGAAGATCCAGCACATGAAAAATGAAGCTTCTCCTCGACTGAAGCGTGAGACGAATCTCGCTCTACATCAGCGACAGAAAATAGAAAGGGAGCTAGCAGATGTCTGTCAGGACATCGTAGGCCTACTGGATCGTCAACTTCTCCCATCGGCTAACATAGGGGAAGAGACGGTTTTCTACTCCAAGATGTAAGATCATTAGCATCATCGGAGACCAGGACGTAAAGCTTACGAGAGCTCAGGAAGGGTGATTATTTCCGCTACCTTGCCGAATCCGCACGCAAAAAGGACCGTGAACGCTACGGAGAACAGTCTCTCAATGCGTACAAGGTTGCGTACAAACATGCACAAGTCACTCTTGTACCGCTGCACCCCACGCGGCTGGGTTTGGCCCTGAACTTCTCCGTATTCTATCATGGTGAGCACACAGATCAGCTGGAAGGTAATAAATTTGAACGAAGGTTGATTTAAGATGTACGGAAGAGCCCAGAAAGGGCTTGTCATTTGGCTAAGAATGCCTTCGACGATGCTATCCAGTCATTGGATCAGGCGAACGTACAGATGGACCAAACCATGCGTGACTCATTGACAATCCTCCAATTGTTGCGAGATGATCTAACCCTATGGGCTGCAGAGCTGCGGAACTAAAGGATATGATTATGCGAACCCGATGTCTTTTTAATTCCAGAAGTCCTATGATGATAAATTTCATGCAGTGTGCAAGAACTGTTTTTTTTTCTTAGACATTGGTAGATTTGTTCATGCATTGCTATCTTGGCCGGAGTGAATCTTATTACATTGTTCCCAATCCGCCTTTGCAAAGGTAGCTGCCACGAGCATCGGGAATACCAATGTGGCGTCAGCGAAGACCTGAGTGGTGTCAAGATTAGACTAGGGTAAGTTAAAATGGAGCTACATTCATTCACCTTCACAGCTTCAGCATCTGCACGAATTTTGCCCCAGGAGACTGCCTCATCCGGACGGGCGCCAGAATCTGAGCCATCAAATTCTTGACCCGTGTTCTGCAAAGAGGTATAACAGATCAATGAAACAGTAAATGTGGATGTCACTTACGATGAATACTGAGTAATCTGCACCGTTCCGCTAGAGCACCGATGAGATACCTTCGACTAAGTGAAAAAAAGCCACTTACAATCAACATTGCATTTGCAATCTGGTGTTTGCAAACTCCTCCTCCTAGTACAATCATGCCCGCTTTCTGTGATTTTCTTGACAGATCGTTCAGAAGCCGGATATCCTGGACTATGTCAAGAATGAATCCGGGATTCTTGAATGAATGAAAGTAAAGTATGTCCCCAATGGAGCCGTCCGTTAAAGCAGGGCAAAACACGGGAATGTCATTCTAATTGGTTATGTCTCAGATGAGTACAAAACTTCAAGAGGAGTTGCGTTCACTTTGTAAGCCCAGTAGTAAACAGATTCTTCATTGTCAATCTCTTTTCCCAGTCGGTGAATGAAACTACTTGGCGTCCAAACCTTCCCTGATTCCTCCTGTTCGGATAACATGGTATCGAGGATGGGTGTCAACCAATCCTCAAAAGCGCAATAATTATCATTCGGAACAACAAGGTTACCTATACGGTTCATTCCACGTCTTCGTAGGTCGGCTCCGTCTAGGTTGAAGTCCGCAAGGTAAGTGTTTCCGAGGCATTTGATCAAGTCCTCCTCGATACCCCCAGCCGTAGTGACTAGCACGGAAACATGTCGGTGTTTGACTAGATAGAGAATCACTTCCCGTAATCCCGAAGAAATGAGATTTGAAGTATATCCAAGAAAGATTTGGCATTTAGTATTCTTGCGAACCTCTGGGTCAAGGTGTTCATCCAGACTGTTCTCGGTAGGTTCATCATCTGAAAGGCGCCAAGTACGCTGTAATGAAGCTTAAATCCATTGATGACCGATTGGTATATCCTTAGGACGTACCATGTGATTGACAATTTCAATAGCCCTTGACAGACTGGTAGCTTGGAAGCCGATCTGTTGATAAGATGCTAGAAAGTCCTGAAGGTTATATTGCTTGTCAAATTGGGGACCTCGGACTGATATAGAAGACTCCGACACGGCTTCTGAAGGCTTCAATATAGCAGCTGAAGCTTCAGGGGGAACCTGTGTATGAGTCGCCATAGAAAATGGAGGTTGACATCTTGAGTAGCACACAAATGACAAGAGGGCTCAATATGATTTTAGGCACGTGATGACGCAGAACCTGGTATCCTCGTCGTATACAAGAATTCAACGCTGACCAAGGTTTATAACTTTGCAGGGCTGTCTTGTTGCTGCAATGGAGGAGGAAGATGTACAAATAACTCTGCAGAATCAGGACACCGACCATGTGGAAATTCTGGATGGCAGCACACCTACCCCTTTGCAGGCCAATATTACAGAAGCTGGTGCTTCGTCCGCAAACAGGCTAGAGCCAGGAAATGTCCACCTCATTGGGCTGGATAATGCACC
>Ga0153937_1000366_pt1 | contig 16604 bp, 5 predicted proteins | sample TSNY021MetaG_FD_104680 | JGI IMG/M metagenome (GOLD analysis project Ga0153937, IMG submission 104680) | Attine ant fungus gardens microbial communities from New York, USA - TSNY021 MetaG | ecosystem: Host-associated > Fungi > Mycelium > Unclassified | place: USA: New York, Robert Murphy County... | reverse complement strand
GAGAAGTAATACTTTCCAGCGTTTTCCTGTCAAGTGTGGTTGCATAATAAGGTAATTGCTTCTTTATGATTTCCAATAATGCAGAATCGAAATTACTTTCTGAATAGGTCTCATTGGCAGCAGTGGTAATTGTTATTACATCACCTAATAGACGATATTCGTTGTAATTGTCATAATTGTACATTACTAAACGGATATAATATTCTGTCTCTGGTTCTAAATAAGATATACTGCTGCTTCCGGTAATTTCTTCAGCATCTTTTTCTGAATTTGGCATATAAATGGAATTTTGTTGCGCAATCGTATCAAAAGAGCTATCCTTGCTAATCTGATATCGAAATAAATAACCAGACAAGTCAGAGATCGCAATACCTGAAATATTATAGTTTATTCTGGCATACGCTACACCAATATGAGCAGGTGTAAGTGCTGCGTTTATTTGTTTATAAGCACCGGTTGTTACGATAAGAGGATCTTGTCCCGGAATTGGTACAAACTCAGAGTTACCTATATCTGGATTATATACATCCTGTACCAGCCGGATATAGTAGGTCGTATTTTCATTTCCCACAAAAGACTTGGAAGCAATCAGGGAGAAGGTATCGGATGTATTATCCTTTGATAAATTAGGATACTCAAGGTATTTCCAATACGTAAAATCAGCTGTTTCTGAAACTTGTAAATAGACCGGTTTAAACCAATAATCATTCAAACTTTCGTAACCGTCTATTCTTATAGATAGATTAATCTGATTAAGCATGTTATCTATTGGTGTATCATAGGTCAAAGTGTATACAATATCCCCTGTTGTTGTTTCTATGGAGATTTTCTCATCCTCCATCTCTGCCGTGGATTCATCAGATGGTATTTCAATATCAGATGTATCAGAAGTGTTGGCAGTATTTCCTGATACGGTATTGATTTTCGTTTTCTTATCGTCTGCTTCAGTGGCATCAACGTATTCCTGCACAGATGTATCAGATATCTCCTGTGCATTTGCAGTACTGACAATTTCAAATGAAAATAAAATGGTAGCCAGCCCTATGGCTAACAGTCGTTTCAACATGTTTCTTCTCCTCCTATAATGAGTTGTAATAGTTTGGCGTTATTATGAACGTAGTGTGTCACCTCCTCAAGTAGATAATAACTGTTGTTTCTAGGTTCTATCATGCTCATTTTATCTAATATGAATGGATATATGCAATAAGTACCAAATTGTGTACCGGGCTTTTTAAGTGCCGAAGTTTTATATGCAAGGATACTAATGTTGTGGATTTGTACGACGGGATTTTATTCCCACAAACAATGAGCCAGATGGAATGCCTCTTCGTGCGGAATACTCATTACCAGAATTTGAATTAGCAGAAGGTTGATTTACAATGAAAATAAGTGGAACATGTACTGGAACACATTGAATAATAAACAATGAATCATTTAAAATGAAAAGGAAACTCTGACAAGCGATATGATTGTCAGACACTGTAAATGTTAAAGAGATTAATGTATACCCAGGAGGTTATCCATGAGCATGGAAAAGATTAAGTCCAAACATGTTTCTATTCACAGCAATATTATATTATACACAATAGCCTTTATATTACTTGCCCTCATTGACTGGACCAGAGGAAGTCAAAACGGAGATGTATGGGCTTTTGCTGTTAACTGTACCGGTATTATCATGACTGTTATTATGTTTATTCCTCATTTCCGTAAGGAGAAACAAAGCAGCCGTAACTATATACATTATTATATTTGGATCGGAATATGGTTTATTGGTTCCATAATCGGTTATGTTATTTGGTATTACAATCCCGGACGTGTATTTATGTTGCAGTATCTATCAGGTGCAATAAACGCAGGCTGCCTTGGTGTGATTGGAATTTTTTTATGGGAACGCAGATATTTACAAGAGGGTATAAGTGCGTTAATAAAAAAACCGCTGACAATTGGCTGGATTATACTTGCTGTTCTAATGGTGCTGTCACCAGGCAGGGAAATCTGGCCTCTCTGGTTTCTGGTCATGTTTGGATTTTTCTACCTGTTTCCTATTGAGGTTGAAGAGATACATAGTCTTTGGAAGGGGATGGCTAATGGAATCATAATTGCTTTTTTTATTATTCAAACATTTGCATATGGTTTTCGTCCCTATGATGAAGTTCGCTATAAAGGTGCATTTAGTAACTGCAATATGAATGCTTTATTCTATTTAATCACTTATGTGATGGTTCTGTTTCGCTTACATTTAATTAAACTTGAAAAGAGAGATGACAATACTCCTGCCAATAAAGTAATTGTCAAAATCTTTTTATTTGTATTGGCAGGTGGTTTGCTTAGCTTTATCTTCTTTACGATAGGAAGGACTGCTTTAATTGTTGCAGCTGCAATTACCTTGATCTACGAAATCATAACCATGCTCTTCATATACAAAGAAAGTGTTAAAAAGCTGATCATACAATGGTTCCTTCTGGGAGTATGTGCAATATTTACCTTCCCTGTGGTATATCTAACAATACGATATTTACCGGGGATACTTCACAGGCCAGTATGGTTTGAAGGCGAATATCATGTAGAAAGGGTACATTCATATGATCCTATTGATTCCGAACACTATGTCTCATTTGAAGAATTTTGGGAAGCGGCAGTAGGAAGACTTGATATTAATTTTATACTAAATAGTGTTTCTTCTGTAGGAAGACTGAAAGTATATGCTGCTTCAGAAGAATTTTCTTCAGAAGAATTCTCTGAAGAGGTTGAAACGAAAGAATATCTTTTGACTGGTGATGATGTAGAAAACTCCATGAAAATACGTCGTGAAATCTATAAGCTTTATATACGTGACTTGAACTGGCGAGGGCACGCCATAACGGATGGCTATTATGATATTACAGAATTGTATCATGCATGGCATGCCCAGAATTTCTTTTTGCAAATGGCTTATGTATATGGGATTCCGGCAGGTTTATTCAGTATTATTTTATCATTAGTATTAGGCTTTATAATCATTAGAAAATTTTTTGCGGATGTTTCACAAACCGATATGCTGGTTACATTATTGATTTGGGTAGTATTTATGGGATATGGGTTAATGGAATGTGTGTGGAATCCTGGGCAATTAATATTATTTCTACTATTTTTTACTCAGAAAGCTTATCGGATTAATGGTTTGACGGAGAAAAAAATCATAAGAGAATAAGTGCAGTAAGTGGTTATGGTGATGGATATCATTTAAGAGTATAGATATCCAGGGGAGTATGGTTTCGGATCTGACACAGGCGCAGTGAATCCGCTTGGGAATGCTGCTCAGGCTGAGGGTACAGGAATGTTGAGCATTCATGAATAAATTCGAGTAAGGAGATAGATATGAATTTTAAAAAGAAATTAGTTGTATATTTCATGCTGTTGATATTATGTCTTAATGGATTTTCACTAACAGCTTATGCTGATTTTATAGAAAGCGATAGCTGGCAGGAAATATCAAAGATAGAACTAAATGCAAAATATAAAAATAATGAACCCTTTGTAGCCATGCTATATAGGACTACGTGTTTAAACAGTAAGATGCGTAGGACAATAATTGGTAACTGGTTGTCAGAGTATGACAATATCAGTATATATGGAGTGGATTTGGATACCTATACAGACTATTCTGCATGGATTTCAGCTAAAATAGGCAATTCCTATACTCTTCCTGTAATATGCATAGTAAAGGATAGTGAGAATTACGATGTATTTACATCAGCTGACAGTATGCGGGATATTCAGGCGTCGCTGAATGAGTATCTGGGAGTATATGCCGAGGGTGAAGGCGATTTTTATACGATAAACAATGATATATATAACCGGTATAGTACAGATGAAGTGTATATCTCAGGGTTTCTTCCGGCAGATAGTTCGGTAATTGATTCAGAACTTGTATGGTTGACAGAAAGCATTACGGCAGGCCTGGAAAGTGACTATGATAAATTGAAAGCGATTCATGATTGGATTGCTGATAATATCTCTTATGATTACGACTTATATTATAATCATAGCGGTACGACTTCGGCATTAGGAACGTATCAAATCAAGAGATCAGTCTGTGCCGGATACGCAAATCTAACAGCGGCATTATGTCAGGCAACAGGTATTCCCTGCCGTGTTGTTTCAGGATATGCGGTAGGTGTGGGTAGTGATAGTGTATTCTCATCTATATGGGGAATCTGTGAACAATATCTTGCAGATAGAGATTTAGCTGCATTTCAACCTCAAATTGCGACAAACCATGCATGGAATGAAGCTTTTGTTGATGGAAGATGGATTATTATGGATACTACGTGGGATTCGGGTAACGAATATTATCCCAATTCTGGTCAGATTTTGAATGCCAGAAGAGACACATATTTTGATCCTTCCATGGAAGTGTTCTCAGCGGAACATTTAATGTGGGCGGTTTATGCACCAGATGAAGTGTTGACACCTGACATCACATTTAATAATGATACTCTTTTATTGGAAGAGGGAAACACAACAAAGTTAACAGTCACAGGTTCATATAGTGGAACGGTTTGCTGGTTTACCTCTGATGAAGATATTGTGTCAGTTAATAATTCCGGATCGATAACAGCTGTAAGTGAAGGTACAGCTGTTATAAGTGCATCAGCATTGGTGAGCAATTCTTACTATAAGACAGTACGCTGTACGATAACAGTAGGTAAAGCAGCAATACAGTTTACTGATGTTGCAGAAGGAGGATGGCAGTATGAACCAGCAAAATATGTATATGAAATGGGAATCATGACTGGAAAGGGCAAGGATGCATCAGGAAAAGTCATATTTGCGCCCAATGATAACCTGACGCGTGCTGAGTTCGCACAAATACTCTATAGTGCAGAAGGAAAGCCAGATATTGGATATGAAGAAACTTTCTATGATGTAAAAGCTGATATGTGGTATACCAATGCCATACTCTGGGCGGCTGAGAACGGGATTGTCAGTGGTTATGGCGGTGGTCAGTTTGGAACCAATAATAACATTGAGCGTGAACAGTTGGCAGCTATGTTATATAAATATGCGCAGTATAAGGGGTATGATACCAGCGCACAGGTCGATTTGAATAAATTTGGAGATGAAGGTGATATAAGCAGTTGGGCCAGAACTCAGATGAAATGGGCTGTTGCTAATGGAGTAATGAGCGGGAAGGGCGGCATATTAGATCCTCTGGGAAATGCTACCAGGGCAGAGTGTGCTGCGATGTTACGTACTTTTATGAATCAATTTACTCAGTGATTATGAGTAGTCAGAGGGAGGGAATGGAATGAAGAGAATACTGGCGGTAATTATGACATTATGCATATTGTGCGGTTCATTGCCAGTGAGTGCACAGGAATTGACAGCTCAAGAGAATATGACGACTTCAGATGAGCAGAGTCAGATAAAGGAAAATATTTCAGAAGAGTCAAATACTGTATCTGATGGAAATAACAAAGGTGAAATGGAAACTGAGGAACCAGGAATGGATTCTAAGGAGTTGGATGAACTGAATGGATTAATGCAAGTGCAGAAGTCATTAGATGTGTTAACCGATTCTTCGATAGTAAGCCGCATTGAGTGGCTGAGCGAGCTTACAAGAGTATTTGGTATGTCGGTAGAACAGGATAATTATCCTGATAATTACTATTCTGACATTTCATCCTCATCACAATACTATTATGAGATTATGCTGGCAACAGAATTTGGCCTTGTGGATGTGGAGGCGGGTGAGGCACTGCGGCCTGAAGATCCTGCTACCAGGGAATTTGTAGCTCATACGTTGAATTTGTGTCTTGGATATACATTGGAAGAAAAGATATATACCTATCAAGAATCATCAACTGTTGCATGGCCGGAGGATATACAGATATCTATTAACAAAGGCTGGTTTCAGCTAATCAACAATTCCTTTATGCCTGAACAGTCTGTTACGATAACTGAAAAAGAAGTTTTGTTGGTTGATGCGGCAGCAGTACTGGAATCGGTGGTAATAAATCCTAATCATAATAACCAATATGTGTTTGCGGATAATGTAATAGTTCTTCCTGAGGGTACTGCAGCAGTACTCAGTGGGGAGAATCAGGTTACTATATATAATTGCCCTGTTACACTTAAAACAGGAGATGTATTTGCCATAATAGAGAATGATTTCCCTGTGGTTAATAAAGCCATTAGCATAACCATATCCGGTGAAAAGACTATTGTTACTGTAGAAAACGTATCAACGGAGGAAGCATTCAAAAGTATTGATATCCAGGGGAGTATGTCTTCGGATCTGACACAGGCTCAGGCATATGATTCTGATACACAAATCAGTTACATAGTAGGTGGAACACAGGAGAATGAATGGGAGGATGGTCAAAAATATGAGGATCCTGAACAGGTTAATGAACAGAATGTAAATGCTATTGAGGTGGTCAAATCCTACGATATCCCAGAAAATGTAAAAGCAGATTTTAATCTGGGAGATGGTCTGAAGGCAACTATAACATGTAAGATTACCGATGTGCAGCTTAAATACGCATCTAGTGCAGCTGGTTGCTATATGGATTTTAATACAATTGCAACATTTAACTGCAATGTAAGTCTGGATGTATTGAAAGCCATAGGTGTGGCACCATCTATTGAACTGGTTCGTGTTTCAGTTGGAGTGATTGGATATGCAACAGTTTCATTAGACTTGACCGTTAAAGGCAATGTAACGCTAAGTATTGTGGAACGCATATCTGCGGGCGTTCATTTTAGTGTGGCAAAAGGATTTCGTCTGGTTACTGATTTTAACAAGATATCCTTTACGATACAGGCACGCGCAGAAGTTTCTGTAGGAATTACTGTTGCAGTGGGGATAAATGCAGGATTTATAAAAGGATCTATTTATGGAAAGGTGGGAGCAAGGGCAACTATTGAGGCGGAAACGTATACAGATGGATACGATCCTTCACAATGTATACAAGTACAAGCATGGCTATATGTAACGACAGGGTGTAAAATAACGGTTAATATTTTAGTATTTAAAAAGGATTGGACAAAAGAAATAACTATTTATAATTTCAATAACAGCCCTGTAAGGGTTTCCTATCATTTTGAAGATGGTAGTCCGGTAGATAGATGTACACGCGATGCAGTAAATCCAGTTGAAGAAAAGCGGTGGAAATATTATACGCCGGCTAATTCAAGCTATGGATATAATGGAGCAAGCAGTGGAACAAATTCTGCTGGGGAATCTTATACAATATTTGACTATAGCCTGGATTCGGATAACAGAGCAACTATTACTGGATATAATGGTAATGTAACTGCCCTGAGCATTCCTGATTCGTTAGATGGTTATACGGTAGTTGGAATTGGTGGCAGTGCCTTTAAGAATAATAAGGTACTTATAATATTGGTAATTCCGGATACGATTACCAATATAGCAAATAATGCTTTTGAGGGTTGTAGTAATTTACAGACACTAGATATGGCAGATAGTGTGGTTACATTAGGGAATTATGCATTTAATAATTGTACTGCATTGGCGACTGTCAGCCTTTCTAAGAAGATTGAGACGATTGGGTATTCAGCGTTTGCGAATTGTGTCAGTTTGACGGAAATTGACATACCAAAGAGCTTAAGTGATGTAAGCTACAGCAGTACAAATAATGGTGTATTTAGAAATTGTAGTAATCTAAAAAAGGTGAGTTTTGAAAGTGGAACTACAAAGGTAGCGAGAAATTTGTTTTATAACTGTACAGGTTTGGAAGAAATAACGTTACCAAATACAATAACAACTATTGAAGACAGAGCTTTTGGCAATTGTAGTAATTTGCTGGAACTGAAGTTACCTGACAGTGTTACACTAATTGGTGACCGTTCATTTGAAGAGTGTATCTCAATACACACAGTCATATTATCAAAGAATATTGAAGAAATAGGGTATTCAGCATTTGCGAATTGTATTAGTTTGACGGAAATTGAGATACCAAAGAGCTTAAATAATGTAGGTTTCTATGACGGTGTGTATAATTATAAGGGAGCATTTAGAGACTGCAGTAATCTAAAAAAGGTGAGTTTTGAAAGTGGAACTACAAAGGTAGTGAGTGAGTTGTTTTTTAGCTGCACAGGCTTGGAAGAAATAGATATCCCTGATACTGTAACTACAATAGGTGTTAATGCATTTAGCCAGTGCAGTAATTTAAGAATAGTTAATATTCCGGACAGCGTTACTGATATAGGTGGTAATGCATTTGGTGCATGTTCAAGTTTATTAGAAGTAAATATACCTAATAGTGTCAATGAAATAGGAATATATGCTTTTAAGAATTGTACATCATTAGCAAAAGTGAGTTTACCAGACAGTATGGTAGTTTTAGAGAACGGTCTTTTCTGGGGATGCCAGAGTCTAAAGGAAATAAATATGCCGGAGACATTACACAGCATAAAAAGTGATTCTTTTAGGGATTGTACAAGTTTGGAAGAGATTGCTTTGCCACAATCTCTGGTTGCTCTGGACGTATATGCTTTTTATAACTGTAAAAGCTTGAAGAAGATATTTTTTCATGAAGGTATGAAAATCATTAACAGCTATGCATTTGCTGGTTGTAGTGCATTGCAAGAGGTATATCTGCCAGATTCCCTGACATTTCTCGGATCTTATGCATTTCTTGGCAATCAGTCATTAACTGATATTCGAATAGGTATTAACTTAGAAACCATACCGGCAAATTGTTTTAAAGATTGTGGAGCACTCCAGACAATCACATTACCTTATGGAATTACGTCTATTGGAGACAGTGCATTTGCTAATAATACATCATTGACTGAAGTAATTATGAATAGGAAAGTCTCATCCATAGTTACCAATGCATTTTCATATCCAGATATATTAACTATTTATGGTGTACCAGGAACATATCCGGAGGAATACGCAGCATCCAGAAAGATAACATTTGTTGCAAGAGAGGTTGCTGCTACAAGTGCGAAATTTATGGATGCGGAGATATCTGTTAATAAAGGGCAATCCTTCATACCTGCCATTACAATAGAGCCGGAGGGGTTTACAGATGAAATAATATGGCGGAGTACAGATACTGATATAATAACTGTCTCTGATAAAGGTGTTATAACAGCTAAGAAAACAGGAACGGCAATCGTCAGAGTAAATGTTGGCAAGATTAGTGCAGAAGTTACTATTGTTGTACCCCAGCCAGTAACCAGTATAGCCTTGAACAAGACAACACTTAGCATGGAAGCACGCGAGACCTTTACATTAACGGCTGATATTTCACCATCAGATGCCTATGATAAGACTGTAAACTGGACGACTTCTGATTCATCAGTAGCCACCGTAGGAAGTATCGGATTAGTAACCGCAATCTCTAAAGGAACAGCTGTCATTACTGCAACCGCAAAGGATGGAAGTGGAGTTTCCAGGAGTTGCAATATTACAGTAACTAATAATGCTTATATCTGTGGAGATTATACAGAGTTGGAGAGTGCACATAATTATCCTGATTATTTTTCCGACAGCTGGGTATATTCACAGCCAGGAGCTTCCTCTCTTACCCTTACATTTGATGGGCGCACTTCATTGGAATCCGGATTTGATTATTTATATCTCTATGATGGTACGAGTAAGGAAGTCGGCAAATATACAGGAACAGAACTGGCAGGTAAGACTGTTTTGATAAATGGGGATACTGTCAGAATAAAGCTTGTATCTGATGCAGCAGGTAACGAGTGGGGATTCAAGGTTACAAGTGTTATGGCAGATATAAAGCCGGTAGAATTTTCGGATGTGAAAGAAGGCAGCTGGCAGTCTGCTCCGGCACAATATGTATATCAGAGAGGCATTATGACTGGGAAAGGGACAGATGCATCGGGTAATGTCATATTTGCACCTAACGATAATTTGACCCGTTCAGAGTTTGCACAAATCCTTTACAGTGCGGAAGGCAAGCCAAAACTAAGCTATACACAGCGCTTTAATGATGTTGTGGATGGTATGTGGTATACAAGTGCCATATTGTGGGCGGCGGATCAGAGAATTGTCAGTGGGTATGGAGATGGCAGATACGGAACACATGACTACATAACCCGTGAGCAGCTGGCAGCAATGTTGTATAAATATGCTGAGTATAAAGGTTATGATACAAGTGCGCAAACAGATTTGGGAAGCTTTACTGATTCTAACAAAGTAAGTAGTTGGGCAAAACCACAATTGCAATGGGCAGTGGCGAATGGTGTTATGAGTGGGAAAGGTACAGTTTTAGATCCATTGGGAAATGCTACGCGTGCAGAGTGTGCAGCAATGTTACGTACATTTATGAACAGGTTTGATTAGTAGAGAATGAAAAGTTCAAAAAGAATCATGAGGGAGGGAATATGGTCACAAAAAGAGGGGCAATACTATTCTTGCTATCATTCGTAATAATATGCAGTGTCATAAATCATCAGAGTAAAATTGCATATGGAAGTGAGAGCACAGAGATGGCGGAAAATTCTGAGGCGATAGGCGAAGATGATATAGTTGAGAATATCCTGACGCAATCGCAATCTGAAATGACGTATATAATTTCTGGTGATGCTCCCATAGATAATTACATTTATTTGAATTGTATAATCAGAGGTTATGACAATGTTGAGGATTATTTTAATGGAGATTCTAAGGTATATTGGCAGATTTCAGAATCGGCTAATTTTGATAATTATGATATATTAGATCTCCTTGGATTTACTTTTTATGAGGAAGAGTCATTTTTTATTATTGATTTCGGTAGTTCCTATATAGGAAAAGCAAATACTACATACTATATACGGTTGGCTACTTGGGATTCTTTTAATGGAATATATATGATAGTTGAAGGAGTAGATTTAATTGAGGTTACAACAAAGAATTATCTAAGCAGTGTGATTATCAATGAAGATACTTTTCCGGATATAATATTCCGGCAATATATATCTGAAAATTTCGATGAAGATCAAGATGGCATTTTGTCAGAGCGTGAGATTAAGAATATTGTATTTATAAGGATTATAGATCAGAATATATCCAGTTTAGAAGGTGTGAATAATTTTCTAAATCTGAGTTATCTGGATTGCCGGTTCAATCAGATAAGTATTCTGGATGTAAGTGGATGTATTAATCTGAAAACTATAGAATGCAGCAGTAATCAAATATCACAATTAGATATTAGTGGTTGTATCAGTTTGGAAAGAATAGTATGCGCTGGGAATCAATTAACTTTACTGGATGTAAGAGATTGCATCAACTTATATGAGATTCAATGTTTTAATAATCAATTAACTGAATTGGATGTAAGCAATTGTGTTAATTTAGAATGGTTGGATTGCTATGATAATCAGCTTATTGAATTGGATGTAAGTAATAATACCAATTTAATATATTTATGTGCATTTGTGAGTCTCAATGCAAGCGGGCAGCCTACAAATGGGCAGCTCAAAAAGATCAATGCAAGCGGATGTATTAATTTGTTGACATTACTGTGTTATAACAATCAGTTGGAAGAGCTAAATTTAACTGGCTGTACCAGTTTAACCAGGCTGGAATGTGGTATAAATCAATTAAAAGAATTGGATGTAAGCGATTGTATTAGTTTACAGTCATTGGAATGCAGTGGTACTCTGCTTAAAATACTGGATGTCAGTAGTTGTACCAATCTGATTACTTTGGGTTGTTCTTTATCGGGGTTAAGCTCTTTGAATATGCGTAATTGTATCAATTTATATATGCTGAATTGCTCCTGGAACAATTTGACTGAGTTGGATGTTAGTGACTGCATCAATCTGAACACTTTGGTATGCGCCATAAATAAGATAAATACATTGGATGTTAGTAGCTGTTTCAGATTAACTGAGTTGGATTGTTCTTGGAACAACCTGGTAAAGTTGGATGTTAGTGGATGCCCTGACTTAATCACGTTGGATTGCACCAGGAATCAATTGAGCAACCTGGACGTGACTAACTGTTTACAATTAAAAGATTTGTATTGCTCAGATAACCGGTTATACGCTATTGATGTAAGTAATAATAATAATCTGTATAACTTTAATTGTGAAAATAATGTATACCAGTCACAGTCAAAGAATATCGAATTATCGATATTGACGGAATTTGACTTGTCTAAGGTGATTGACGGGCAATTCATAAATGGACGTTTAAACGGAATGGTTCTTTCGCCTGTAAATGCTTGGCTTCCCATCACCTATCTGTATGATACAGGCTGGGTAAACGCAAACTGGGATGATGCAAGGGATAGTTCCGTAACCTTTACCATAAATTCATTCCCGGCTATTGATGACATTTTCACAGATGTCCCAACAGATATCTGGTACACCGATGCTGTCCAGTTCGTTTATGATCATGGGATTATGTCGGGAAAGGGTAATGGTTTCTTTGATCCGGCTGGAAACATAACCAGAGCAGAATTTGCCATGACTTTGTACAGTATGGAAGATAAACCGGAGGTTTCATATAAAAATACATTCAGTGATGTACCAGATGAAAAGTGGTTTACTAACGCTGTTCTTTGGGCGAGCCAGAGTAATATTGCAAGTGGATATGGGAATGGAAGATATGGAGTAAGCGATATGATAACCAGAGAACAGCTTGCTCTAATGATGTACAAATATGCGACAGCCGTATGCGGCTATGAACCAGAGATAGATAGTGGTGCTCTGGAGAAATACAATGACAGATCGAAGGTTAGCAGTTGGGCTGTAACCGCCATGGAATGGGCTGTGACCAACGGAATTATCAGTGGGACAGGAGATGGCAGGTTGAATCCTCAGGGAAATGCATTAAGATGCGAATGTGCTCAGATTTTAAAAAGCTTTTATAAAAATTTTGGGAGTAGATATGTCTAATAGAAACTTATTATAGGAGAAAAAGTATGGAGCGAGTATTACATAAATATAAGGTAGTTTTTTATTTGATTTGTGCGGTTTTATGTATTTCATTTTGCTATGAAGACAAGCCTGTTTATGGACAGGATAATCTCATAAAGATATCGTATGATCAATCATTGATTTCAGCAGTAGGAAAGCAGGGGAGTATGCAATGTATGGCATACGCACTGGCTTATTGCAGAACAATTTTGGATGGATATACACATGCCGGAACAGAATATTGGCAATATGGAACAGGTGGTATGTATGGCTGGGCTAATTACTCAAAAAGTGGAGCAAATAATAAGCAGGATATGTTGAAAATTGTATACAACCAAATAAATGCAGGTAATCCCGTATGCATGTATGTAACTGGTTATTACCGGGCGAATATGAGCTGGCATGCAAGTGGTGATCACTGGGTTACTGTAATAGGGTATAAATCAAGCGCAAATCCCAATCAATTGACCGAAAGCGATTTCTACATGATAGATCCGGGGGATTGTGGAACAGATTATCTGAGAGACGGCTGCAGCAGGTATAATACGCAATCTCTCATAATCAGTAATAATAGTACAATAGTGTCGCCGTTTTCCTCTGTTTATGTAAATAATATTTCAAATACAAATGCACAGATTAATGCAACTTTAACATCGCTGTTGTATTTAACAGAAGGTGGATTTTATATCAGTACAAATTATGATATGTCCAATGTACAGAAAGTTACAGAAAACCTAAATCTGAATGTTAAGACAATGTGGTATGACATGAATAAATGGTACGGGGTATTACAGGAGGGAACTACTTATTATTATCAGTTTTATATCGTAAGAGGTGGTACTGAATATAAAAGTGATATACAAAGTTTTACAACCACAGGCGATGGTCAGGCACCAACAATAGTAAGTGCCTATGCAACAGATATTACACATAACGGTTATACGGTTGTCTGTACGGCAACAGATAATATTGGAATAGAAAGAGTTTGCTTTCCTACCTGGACATCTTATAACGGACAGGATGACTTGGTGGAAAACTGGTATCATAATACAGCAGTACTAACAGCAACTGTTGGTAATACCTATTATTTTAATGTTAATAGAGGAGATCATAACAATGAAGCTGGTGAGTATAATACGCACATATATGCATATGACACCAGTGGAAAATATAGTATGTATCCCATTGTTGTAGTATTGCCCAGATATATGCCATTTCAGGATGTGAGTACAAGCAGCTGGTATTTTGATTATGTTGCAGATGCATATGAAAATGGATATATGGTAGGCACGAGTGCAACGCGCTTTAATCCGGAAGGGAAGCTGACACGCAGTGAGATTACAGCTGTTTTATATAATATATCAGGGAAACCATACGTATCGTATATGAACAGATTTCCAGATGTAAAAGAGGGACAATGGTACAGCAATTCAGTTATATGGGCATACAGAAACAGTATAGTATCAGGATATGGGAATGGCATGTTCGGAGTCAGCGATAATATAACCAGGGAACAGCTTGCTTTGATGATCTATAAGTACGCGGAGGTTTGTGGTTATCAAGTGGAGATAGATGAAGGATCTTTGAATAAATACAGCGACAGGTCTAAAGTCAGCAATTGGGCGGTAACTGCCATGAAATGGGCTGTGACCAACGGAATTATAAGTGGGACTGGAGATAATCGTTTGAATCCTCAAGGCAATGCTCTGAGATGTGAGTGTGCGGCAATATTGAAAAGTTTTAATGATAAATATGGAAATTGACAGAGCTGGAGGGTTAATGAACCAGAGATTGACAGTGGGACAGGAGACAATTGATTGAAGAATTTGTAATAGCTGGAGGAGAGAGGAAATGAGGAACAGAATAATAAGACAGAACGTTATCAGCATAATTTTATCATTAACAATGTTGATAGGGATAGGTCCCATATCTGCTAACGCTCAGGAAACCGGTGCAGAGACCTTCAAGGAAGTCATACAGACTGTATCAGCAAATGACCAGATTTCAGTGCTTACCGGACACGAAGAAGCAGAAGAGGCCGATGAGCCAGGTAATATCATACAAAAGGAATATAAGATTACAAAGGAACAACAGGATGCATGGCAAAAAGACGGAACTTGGGAATCCAGGATTACGTTCATGCAAGAGCTCGAAGATGCCCGTTATTACATCCCGAAGGAATTAGATATCGTTAAAAGCGGCGGAGCAGATGGTAATGATTTGTATCAGTGGCGGAATACTTATGCTTCCACACCTTCAACAGGGAATGTAAGGGTGTTGTATTTTCTGGTTGATTTTCAGGATATGAGTAACATCAATTCGAACTATACTGCACAAAATATTGAGAACCACCTGTTTTCCAATAATGGAAGGTGGTCAATGGAAAATGGATATTTTAATGGTAGTATTACAGACTATTATAAAACATCTTCTTTTCAAAAGTTAACCATAGATGGTGATGTTTATGGCTGGTATACTGCAGTGGGCAACCGTGAGGATTATAGTGACCGGGTATCGGGACGGGAAAGGCTGCTGAGAGAAGTACTCACATATTATGATGATCAGATTGATTATTCCCAGTATGACGCAGATGGTGATGGTTATATTGATGCAGTCTACATAAATTATGCCGGTGAAATGGGTGATTGGGGAGAACAATGGTGGAGCTATACAACTAATTGGTATGGTGCAGATGGAGATTTGAAACTGGATGGAATAACACCGCGTGGGTATGTTTTCAGTGGTGAAAAATGTTATAAGGACGGAAGCGAGGCTCGCAGCAGATACAATGCAGTCATGATCCACGAGACAGGACATTTGTTAGGTCTGCCGGACTATTATGATTATGATATGGTAATCGGGGAAGGTGGAGGTCTGGGTGGCGCTGATATCATGGATGCCAATATAGGTGACCATAACCCTTTTTCCAAACTGATGCTGGGCTGGATTGACAGCAGTATGGTCCGGATTGCAGATTTGAACAGTGATTTTATTGAATATAAGCTGAACCAAAGCTGGAACAGCGGGGAAGTGCTGATTGTGACAGCAGATTGGAATGGAAGTTATTGCTCTGAGTATTATCTGCTGGATTATTATACCGATAATGGTTTAAATCAAGGAGTTTTTGATACACAGGGAGGCATTCGGATATGGCATGTGAATGCAGTGTTGGATGAAACAGGAAAGGGATTTGCCAATAATAATTCATATACCACAAATAAGCTTCTTAAATTGTATGAAGCAGATGGCAAAGAAGAAATCTCGCAAACCTGGTGGTCTACAGGTGTCTGTGTTACAGATGAAGATTTATACCATACAGGTGACAGTTTGAATTATTTTACCTATCCAAATTCGGACTATTATGGGAAAAAATTTACCGGTATCCATATTCAGATTGGAAAGATAAGCGACGGAAAATATACTGTTTTGGTGAAAAAGGATGATCAAAATTCGGAGGAACCTCAAATTGTGTCGGTAATTCCGGATACTACACAGTCAGGTATGATTAAGAATAGTGTATATGACGGAAGATGGCTTGAAATAACCTTTAATAATACGTGCAGTATTGTTGATGAAAGCAAGCTGTCCATTGTCACAAGAAGCGGAACAACAGCTGCGATGGGAGCTCCTGTTATGGTAGACAAGCGGTTGATTTTTCCGATCTATGGAGACAGTTCCACAAAGGCAGTTATTAAAATTGATCCGGGTTT
>Ga0153937_1000365_pt1 | contig 16644 bp, 29 predicted proteins | sample TSNY021MetaG_FD_104680 | JGI IMG/M metagenome (GOLD analysis project Ga0153937, IMG submission 104680) | Attine ant fungus gardens microbial communities from New York, USA - TSNY021 MetaG | ecosystem: Host-associated > Fungi > Mycelium > Unclassified | place: USA: New York, Robert Murphy County... | reverse complement strand
TATTCGCCTGATGCGTCAGGCGCTGAAATGCGATCATCGTCGGATTGCCGAAGTTTTCCGGTTCGCCAATTCTGATGGGTTTTGGCAATCGAATGTTTTAAGTCCCTCTAAACTTCGTTTGCAGTGGGAAACACTCTCCACGCGAATTCAGCAACGCAACGCTTTACCAGACCAAAGGCAAATTCGATCCGAACTCGATTTTGATAATTCGGATTGGGCTGAGGGGCTAGAAATATGAAGCAATTAGCGCAAGCAATCTCAGAACGTGATGGTTTGAAGCTCTCCCTTATCGCCAATAATCATCCTCAAAAAAAACCTGAACAAATTCCGCAACAGGCTATCGATATTTTTAATAGCCTCTTCAAGCAGCTCAGGGCAACATTTCCAGCAATGATGGCAACCATTAAAGATCAGGAGCAATTGGACGAATTGCGCCGTCAATGGGTTAAAGCCATTGCAGAAAATGAAATCTATCAGGTAGAACAGATTGAAGCCGGAATGAGAATGGCCAGGAAACATGAGAAACCGTTTCTTCCCTCGCCGGGTGAGTTCATTTCATGGTGTAAATCAGGATGCGCTAACTCATATGGGTTGCCGGATGCCGATTCACTTTATGAGTCAGTAATGAAATTCCGTGCGCAGCGTTTTCGATATTCTAGCATTGAAGAATATCCCTGGGATAACGATGCGCAGTACTGGCTTGTGACGGCTGTCAGCGCAAAAATGACCGCACAATCTCTGACAGTGGGTGACACTCTGAAAGTTTGTGAGCACGAAATCAAAGCGCTCTCAAACAAACTTTCTGATGGTTTTTGCATTCCAAAACCTGTTGCTCAGGTTGAAAAAAAACATGTCGCGTCTTCGCCTGAAGTCGCACAAAAACACCTCGCTAATATCCGCGCGATGTTAAAAGCGAAACAATAATTCAAGCGGGGCAATCTTGCCCCTTTTCCCCTCCATTACTTCAGGTTCTTCATGTCTGCTTATTACAACGAGTGGGACAGTAAAACCGCGTCCTGGTTACGTGAGCTAATTAAGCAAAAACTCATTGCGCCAGGAGTCGTTGACGAAAGGAGCATCACTGACGTTTCCCCCGATGATCTGAAAGGTTTCAAACAATGTCATTTCTTCGCGGGAATTGGTGGATGGTCCTATGCGCTCCGGCTGGCTGGTCTTCCTGATTATTTCCACTGCTGGACGGGTTCGCCTCCGTGTCAGCCCTTCAGTATTGCCGGTAAACAACGAGGACATTTAGATGAGCGTCATCTTGCGCCCGCTTTCCTCCGTCTCATTGAAAAGTCTCAGCCTTCAGTTGTCTTTGGAGAACAAGTTAGTAACGCAATTAGAAAACACTGGCTCGATGATTTATTCACTGAGCTGGAGTCTCAAAATTACGCCTGCGGGGCGTCGGTATTGCCAGCGTCAAGCGTTGGTGCCCCGCATAAACGAGATCGGCTTTTCTTTGGTGCGGCGCGGCTGGACCACTCCAGCGGCTTCAGATGGAACACGGGGAGGATCCGGGATTACATCAGGAATGACCGGTTCCAGCCTGACACAGCTTGTCAGGCTGGCGTCATGGCCAACAACCTCTGTGAGGGATTACAAGGACGTTTCCCGGAACCTGATGATCGCGGAGAGGAAGGATGGCCGGACTCGTTACGATCAGACAGCCCGTGTTGCCTGGCTGGCACGGAATACAGAATCACCGGTTCGAATAACGGCTTCTGGTCTCTGGCTGACTGGCTCAGATGCAAAGATGGACGGTTCAGGTCAGTTGAACCCCGCTCATTCCCGTTGGCTCATGGGGTTTCCTCCCGCGTGGGACGATTGCGCGGCTATGGGAATGCCATAGTCCCTCAGGTGGCTGCTGAATTCATACATGCCTTTCTCAGTGCCTGTGAAGACACTCTGTAATTCCTACCTCCTACACCTACAAAAAAGCGAAGAAAATGAAATTAAACCTTATTCAGGGAGACTGCCTGGACGCGATGAAAAAGCTTCCAGCGAATTCAGTCGACAGTATCGTGACCGATCCGCCCTATGGGTTAAGCAAAGACCCCGATTTGAAAGATGTACTGACACGATGGCTTGCCGGTGAAGATTATATTCATCGCGGTGGTGGCTTCATGGGCAAAAGCTGGGACAGTTTTGTTCCTGGTCCTTCTGTCTGGCGTGAGTGCTATCGCGTTCTCAAACCAGGTGGTTTCCTGCTGTCTTTTTTTGGCAGTAAAACCTATGACCTCGGCACAACAGCGATCCGCCTGGCTGGCTTTGAAGTGCGGGATCAAATTATGTGGGTCTACGGTTCTGGCTTCCCGAAAAGCATCAACATTTCGAACGCTTTTCGGCTCTCTGGTTATCGGGATGAAGCTGAGACATGGAAGGGTTGGGGCAGTGGACTTAAACCGGCACATGAACCGATTTGTATGGCTCGCAAGCCGTTTAAACTGACTCTCATCGCGAATATCCTGGCAAATGGAACAGGTGGGATGAATATCGATGCCTGTCGCATTCCTTCACCTGAAGGCAAAACGCGCGGCGGTCGTGGTCGCTGCAGCGGAGCGACCGGCTTTCAGTCCTCGCCATCTTATTCTGATTTGGATCCGCGTGGGCGATGGCCTTCAAATTTTCTTCACGACGGTCTAAACGGTGAAGAATGGACCCGTTATTTCTACTGTCCCAAAACCAGCAAAGAAGACCGTAATTCAGGCATGACATCACCCCTGATGCCAGGAAAGGAAATGGTAAACCGTAAAGAAGGGAGTGCCGGGATTGAACATCCCAGAGCAGGGGCAGGAGGTCGATCAGGGGCGAGAAACTTTCACCCAACTGTTAAACCCACTCCCTTGATGGCCTGGTTGTGCCAGCTCGTGACACCTGAGGGCGGCATCATTCTTGATCCATTCATGGGCAGCGGCTCAACCGGTAAGGCCGCGATCGCGAAGAAATTCGGCTTCATCGGTATCGAGAACGATCCCGGATATTACAGCATCGCCTGTCAACGGTTGTTCTTTCAGCGGGATAACATTTAGAGGTGATTTTTGATATTTCCTCCAGACGGTTTACGTCTCTCATCCGCTAATTTTATCGCCGTTGGTGAAGCACTCTCAGAAGGTCTCAGGTCAGGCCAACATTATCGAATCAGGGTCGAACCCTGGCAGGAAAAACGCTCTCTATCTCAAAATGCTTTATTTCATGTCTGGATGCGTCAGCTCAGCGAATTTCTGATCGCGCGCGGTAGGCCTAATTGTTCCCCCGATTGGTGTAAAGACGCCATGAAATTCACCTTCCTGGGTTTTGAAGAAACCGAATTTGTTGATGTGAAAACTGGCGCTCGAATTGTGAGGGAAACACTGAAACACACCTCTAAGCTAAAGACCGGTGACATGTTCAACTTCATGACCAACGTTCAAGCGTGGTGCCTGGATATAGGTTGTTTTCTGAACATCCCGGAATCGTCAGAGTTTTTCGTGAACATGAAAAAACAGGATGGTTAAGCATGGAGAAGGAAAAGGGGAATGTTATCAGCCTCATTGACCGGATCGACATGAACGCAGATATCAACAACATGAAGAATTTTATTGAGGAGACCCCACCAAAAGAATCGCGCTATTGCCCTCATTCAGGCGTCATTGTTTCTGAGTTCGAACGGACATTAACCTGTCGTGTTTGTGGCGCAAAACTTGATCCGTTTGATTATCTGCTATCGCTTGCAAAGAAAGAAACCCGGCTCGACTGGGAGTTGCGAACGCTACGCGGTGAGATAAAGCAACATCGCGAGGGACTTGAGAACCTGAAACGTGAAGAGGTGAACTGTCGGGCACGAATTCGAACCGCACAATTTCGCCTTAATGATATCAATACCGCGCTGAACTCATCTGGCGCACAGCTGCTGAAGGAGAAAGGGCATTGATAGATTTAGTCGATCCAAAAATAATTGTGTCTGTTGAGGATTTCGTTACTGATTATCTCAAAAAGCATGAAAATGGAAACGTTGAGGAGTTTTATAAGGCTTCAGGAATGTTTATTCCGTTTCCTTTATTCAAAGAAATTGTTTATGACATGTTTAAGCGTTATAAACTTCGTCGGCGCAAACACAAACATCAGTTAGCTGAATATCGACTTGCATCGGATTTCCCTTCATTTGGTCGACCTTACGTCAAACGAACAAAGACGCCTAAGAACCATGAGGAAATTGCCCGCCAAAAGAAATTATCGCTGGTGGAGTCATGCCGCGATAATTCTCGCGTTTATGCTATGGATGTTCTACTTCGTAAGGCTAGAGGTTAATATGAAAAAAACTTGGTTTCAGCATTATCCGATGAGTGAATCAGAAGCGCTTTCATTGATACATCGTTACAAGCTACGCGGTGTAACTGCCCAGAAAACTTTAACAGGGGATCCGCGATTCTATGTTGTCAGCGCTTTCTTACCTGTTTCGAAATACGCGCCTCGGTCGGGTAAAACATTTCAAAATTCGTTATGGGGATAGAATTCGTCATCAGAACGCAATAACCTCCTCAGATTCAAGCATTATAAGCCAGCCCTTTTAAAAGCTGGCTTTCTTTTTATTATTATCCTGATTTCCTCAGCGTCGTTATTTGTTTCCGTCTATTAGGGGAGAAATCATGACAATGCCAGAAGAAAAAAAGAAGACTTGCCCAATCTGCGGCAGTAAGTTTTTGCCGTGGATGACGACGCAAAGAGTTTGTTCAAATTATAAATGTGCGCTTACCTGGAATAAGCAACGCGAAGCTGAAGCGCTTGCGAAAATGGAGCATAAGCGAATCAATCCACGAAAGAAGAAGGGCGCGCCTAAAACCTGGGCCGAACACAACAGTGAGGCTCAGGCTGCGTTTAATCGTTATATCCGGGTCCGTGATGCCGGTCGGAACTGTCACGCTTGCGGGACACAGCTGAACGATAATGACCCGTATAAACCCGGTGAGTTCGTCGATGCCAGTCACTATAAATCGCGAGGGTCTAACTCTCATTTGCGGTTCAATGTTCTCAACTGCGTAACGTGCTGCTGGCACTGTAACCGACAGATGAGCGGCAATACTGCAAATTTGCGAACAGGTATGATCGATCGATTTGGTTCAGAAATTGTTGGCCGCATCGAGAATGATTACACAATTCGCCGCTTCGATATTCGTTATCTCATCCGGCTGAAGGCGATTTTTACTCGCCGTGCCGATCACCTCATTAAACTTCGGTCAGGCGAGTACAAGTCATGAATCTTGAAAAGTCGGTTCGGTTTCATTTCCCTAAATCATCACGTATCACAGACGAGACTCCTTCCACCAGCGAAGACACTCTAAAAACCTCGGATGTTATGGCGGCGCTGGGCATGGCTCAGGCTGAAGCCGGTTTTGGCATGTCAGCATTCTTTGGAAAAATTGGGGTCAGTCTCAATGATAAAAGCGCGGCAGTGTCGGAGCTGATGAAAGTCGCGCGTCGCAGAATGATCAAAACTAAAGGCTTTAATGAACTGTCGGGTCATCGGCGTGGGCGCGTGATTTATCTGATGTCGCTGTTTGCCTATGAGGATTATTGCAGAACGGCAGACTCACCCGAAACCCGTTGTAAATATTGTAAAGGGCGTGGGGTGGTACTGGATCTGGTTGAAACAGAACGCCTCAACGTTCGTTGTGTTAAACCCTGTTCCAGATGTGGCGGATTGGGGTATAAGCGCCTCCCGGCAAGCCATCTACATCGGGCGATTAAAGCGGTAGTGCCTGACCTCTCACAGCCCACGTTTTCGCGGTATTACAAACCTGTTTTTGAAGAGCTGATTGAGTTGTGTTTTAAGGCAGAATCACAGGCCGAACATGTTCTTAAGAAAATGACTGGAAAAGAGTAGTTCATATTTGGAGCGGTTTTCACTTCAGGATATTGATGGACTGAATAAAATCGCATAATCTGAACGCAGAGGGTGAGAAATCCGCCTGGCGTTCCCACACTTCCTCCTGTCGCTTACCCTCTATCACTCCCCGTCTGTTTGGTTTCTTACTTTTTGGTATTCCTTAGGGTGATTGTTCTGATAGTGCATGTTTCCAGAACGTTTGAAACCTGACGGCGGGTGAGTGAACTTTTTCTGAATATCATGAAAAAAAATGACCGCCATTTCTGACGGTCAAACGACACTTCGATAACAGAACTGGATTTTGAGCTTTATTATGTCCTTTCATGGACAGGGATGATCCTAACAGCCTGGCGTTTAAAACCGTGTTAATCTGAGCTTTTTATGTTTCCGGTTAATTCATGAACAATTGAAGCGCTTTATCAGGTTGCTGTGGAACTGAAACTTCTTGCAAAAATGCAAACAAAAAAACACTAAGATATCGCTAGAATCCCGTCATTAAAGGTGTGTTCTATTAATAAAATCGAAAGTGTGAGATATGAATGATGGAATTAGAGTTAGGTTCTGATCAAAAGTTTGCCTTTGCTGCGATTGCAGCAATGAGCCTCGTTTCGCTGGCAGCTGGTGAGCGAAGTGAAGATGAGCTTGAAGAGATATATATTCAAATTCACGAATCAGATGTTATTTCAAATGAAACTGAATTTGCTCTTGAAGCTCTCGAAGAGTTAAACGACCGTCTTGAATTGAATTTTTCTCGTGGGAAAGAAGAGATTTTAGCGGATGTTATAGCATTACAACTTGAACACGAACAAAGCGTTGAGATCATTAACATGGCGCTCGATGTTGTAAAATCAAATAAAGTTGTAGTTGCAGAAAAAATTGATATGTTAAGTGAAATTTGTCATTCACTTAATCTGTATTCAAGCGATTTTTCTTTTACTGACTGATTCCATTAAGCAAACCCTCTATTTGTGTATCATTGGCATTGTTTACCCTGGCTGGTCCAGGGTTTTTTTTCGCTCAGTCCGGGCTTTCAGTTGTTATCGATTTTGTTTACACTCCTGAATAATCAATCATCAGGAGCGACTTCGTTTAATGTTATGCGCTATCCAGTGGATTTGTTGCCTTGCAGCTGCGGGACTGTCATCTTCGTTCGTGATCTTCCTGAGGTTGAAGCTCATGGACCAACGAAAGAGGCGGCGTTAGAGCGATGCCATGATTCGCTGATTGCCTGCCTGGACTCCTTCTTTTCTTCTCGAACAAGCGTCCCTATGCCATCACGCTGTGATGGGGCGTTCATCTGCCTTCCAGCAAGCATATGGGCTAAAGTTATCCTCTTGAATGCCGTTGTCGAACAAGGCATAACAAATACAGAACTCGCACGCCGAATGAACCTTTCCCGACAGGAAATGAACCGGATTTTCAATCTGACTCATTCGACCAAAATCGACACGATACAAAAAGGGCTTTCAGTTCTGGGAAAACAGCTGGAAATCATCGCTAACTGATTCACCTTACCTCATCAATTTCTATCAACGGCCTGAGTTTATGCTCAGGCTTTTTTTTTATCCTCGCTTTGCCCAAGCGAATCAAATCAGAGAGCCTTTTACGGGTGAGCCAGGTGAGAACACCTGTCTCTCTCTGTGGTTTTCTCCTGGGCACTGGCTCACCCACAAAAGGAATGACTATGTTCGGATTTTTAAAGAAACGCGCCGCGCGCGCCAGCTCGGAAATCAAAAAGTTCGATAAACGCGATCTTGCTCAGGCGGTTGTCAACGCCGCCTGGCTGGTGGCTTTTGCCGATGGCGATTGCGATGCCCTCGAACGGGCGAAAATCGATCAGGTTTTGAAGACGAATCCTGTTCTGTCGAATTTCACCAGTGAATTACAGGAAATTTCGACCCGGATCGTTAACCTGCTGGAGACTGATTTCAAAATCGGTCGGCGCGCGGCGCTCAGAGAAATCGAAGACGTTAAAGGCGATACCCGCGAAGCGGAAGATGTTTTAGATGTGGCGGTGGCCATAGCTCAAGCAGACGGCGAGATTGAGAAGTCAGAAATGAAGGTGTTAGAACAGATAGCTCTGGTCCTCGGCCTACGACTGGAGAACCATCTTGAATAAGTTTCCAGATGGCTTCTTTTTTTCAGGGTTTCTGCTGTTCTTCATCATTTTTCATCTGCTAGGAAACATCGCCTCAGTCTTCTCAGACGGTGTTTTGATTGCTGTTCTGTTTCTTCTGCTTAGAGGGAAAAAATAACCATGCTCGTTCACGATCTGGTTTCCCGTGTCAAAGTCATGTATCTGGCGGCGTTTGCTGACGGGGAAATGAATGATGCGGAGAAAGACACTATAAACGCTCAGTTTATGAGTCTGGACCTTAAAGGCGACGCACTGTTTATTTCGCGTAAACTGGCCATGAAGACGCGGATGCTTCTCGAAGATGACAGGTCAGATGCAACCGAAGCGATTTTGATTGATCTCGCGCCTGTCGCTGATGATTCCGAACGTGCTCACTTACTGATGTCTTTGTTTCTCACAGTCGCTGAGTCTGACGGACCTTTAAACCATGATGAGCGACTGATTGCTGTCGAACTTGCCGATACGCTGGATCTTGATCTGGATTACTATGTAAAGGAGTAATCGCACAACTTAGGTAGTTGTTGATTCCCTCTATAGGTATCTTTCCGCTTTCCGACTCACGGTGTCGATCGCCTTAAAAGAGGAAAGTTATGTTTGACGCACAAAGAGAAAAGCTGAGGGAAGATGACGATCTCATTTTTTCCATTTGTCTTGTTGATGCCATTTATCTGATCGCCTTTTGTGATAATGAACCTACGGATGAACAGATAAATGTGATTAAGCAAATTTTCAATGAAGACCCGATATTGCAGGATCATAAATTCATGGCCTCAATTATCGCAGATTCATTGATGGACAAGCTTAAACACGATTTCAATAACACCGCGAATCGTATCATCAACAGTATTCATCACCTTATTGATGACAAAGAAAGAGCTTCAAAAATTCTTTCATATTCAATAAATGTCGCGATGGCCGGTTGTGAGCTTCCATCCTCTGTTCAGTCACTACTCGAACAGCTGACTGACGCCTTTTATCTAAAAGGCGATGCCCATAATTCTCAGCCATTAAGTGATGTCTAAATGAATAGTTCAGAGAAAATGCGATTACAGACAGCCCGATTCGAATTAATGAAAGCGAAACACAATATTGAATCGGGCCGCGTTGAGACAGGGTTAATTAGCCTAAAAGCTGCGTTATATTATGTCGAACTTCTCTGTGAGGAAGTACCGAAGAAAAATAACGCGGGTTAGCCAAAACGGTCAGGTAAGGGAAGTTTCATTAAATCCACTTCAAACTGTTTCGCATAACTGGTTTCAAAAACCACAAGGCTAAGTTCATAGTTCACCTGAATCTTTAACCAATAGTCTATTTCCTGATTAAAGAAGCGCGAGAACCTGACTGAAAGGGCTGGAGTGATCGCGGCGGTCTGGTTCAGAATCGCCGCGATGACTTTATCGTCAACGTCAATTCGATCAGCGAAGTCAGTCCACATGATTTTGTGTTGAAGCAAAGCTTGTTTCAGGATCAGCCCAGGGTGTGTAGGGATTTTATTAGTCATTAGGGAAACTCCTGTAAAGTTACAGGAGTTACTTTAATCGATGCTGAATTTGGTTCCGCTCATTCTGAGCGAATGTCTTCCTTTAATGGTTCTGGGTAACATGTAATTCGGTCGAGATCGACTTTCTCCAGGCTACGCGATAGGTCATGCCTGTTTTGCAGAAGCAAGAGCCATTCTGGTTCGAGATTCATGGCCTTACCGATCTTCAATGCCATCACCGCTGACAGATGCGTTTTCCGATTGAGAACACGGTTCACATAAACGGGAGTCTCTCCAATGTCCCTCGCCAGTCTGTAATGGGTCACGCTCTTTCGCTTCATCTCCCGTTTAATCTCATCACCCGGATGAGTCGGTAATACATTTGCCATTTCAAATCCTTAGGTAAAACCAAAGACTTTAAGAGTAAGTATTATCAATATTTTCACCTCTCAATCAGTGCGAATTAATCCTGAAGTCGTTGTTAGGTCTTTAAGTCTTTGCTATTTCTTAAGGATGATCACTAAAGTAGAGAAAGCCCAGATGACTCAAGATGTTAAGTATGGCCTTACGATTCGCCACCTCACGGACGGATTCACTAAACTTGAATCGCTCACCCGTTGGGCTGTCTATGACGCTGAAGGTAAGATTGCTGATTCAGGTATCATTTCGCGATCTGAAGAAGACCTCCCGTTACCTGTACAGATTGCTGTGTTTGGCGTACCGACCCGAACGAAAATGACTCAGGAGCAGTTTGAAAACATTAAGCAAGAGTTCCAGGACACCTCTGAAAGCGCTTCAAACGAATTCATCAAAACGAAAGACGGTAAAGAAATTAGTTTTGAACACCGGGTGCTGTTTGAAAAACTGAAAGCCTGTCTTAAAGAGAATGCTCCTAAAGATGGCCATTATGCGCTCGACCTTCGTTATTACTGCGATGAGGAACAGGCCGCTGCAGCGTCAGAGGCTGAGGCGTCCGAACACGAAATTGTTGATCCTGACGATATTCAGCTTGCGATGATTCTGGCTTTCCTCTGCGACGGACTCCCCAAACATTAATTCGCCCAGGATTAAAAATGGATGTAGTGATTAACGGTGTGACATACACACCGAACGGACAAATAAGTTCTAAAATCGGCATCGCCATTACCACTCACAATCGACCTGACACGCTGGTAAAAGCCCTTGAGAATCACCTGAGATTTCTTCCAGCCGGGGCGAAAATCTTTGTGGTGGATGACGGGTCAGCAATGCCAGCTGTTGCGCCGCCAGGAGTGGAAATTGTTCGTTTCAGTTCCTCTCGCGGTATCGTGCAGGCGAAGAACGCCTGTCTGCGTCTTCTTATTTCTTCCGGTTGCGAAGAGCTGTTTTTGTTTGACGATGACGCATGGCCAATCGCTAAAGAGTGGGAACAGCCCTACATCCATTCACCTGAACCCCATTTGTCCTATCAGTTTCTGGATGTCTCAACAAACCAAAAGCTGAGGGATATGGCCGTTTTGTACTCCGACGATAAACATATTGCCTATACAGGGCAACGTGGCGTCATGCTGTATTACCATATCAGCGCTATTAAGACGGTCGGAGGTTTTGACCCAATTTATCAGCGTGGCATGTATGAACATTCTGATCTGGCATTACGCATTTACCACAACGGGCTGACCAGCTGGGCATTCGCTGATGTTACCGGTTCTGAACGCCTCATTTACTCACTTGATGAGCATATGAGCATAAGCCGAAGCGTAATCCGTGCTGAGCGTGAGATTCAGGTTCGTCGGAACGTGGTCATTCATAACCAGCGTCGGGCGCTTGAATATAAGGGTTTCGTGAATCTCTGGGAGGGATATAACGCGGTTATCACCTCCTTTTTAACATCTCAGCCTGATCCCCAGCGTGGGAACCGTCTCAAGCCGGACAGTGAAGCGCTTTCAGCCTGGGCGAAGTCGATCAAGGGTGCAAAGGCCATCATCATTTCAGACCAGTTAAATGAACCCCCGAAAGACGCCATCCTGTTTCCGGTTCAACCGACGAAAATGAACCCTTATTTCCTGCGATGGTTTCACGTCTGGCAGTTTCTGCGCGATCACCCTGAGATCGAGAATGTCTGGTGTACAGATGGAACTGATGTGGAAATGCTGTCGGAACCGTGGGAAGACATGGAAGCCGGAAAAATCTATGTCGGGTCTGAACCAAAAACTTATGCCGATAACTGGACGCTTCAACAGCATCCCGAACCGGTCTATCAGGAATTTATCAAAGAACATCGCCATGACCTCATGTTTAACGCCGGTTTATTAGGCGGTTCGCGTGAAGACGTCATGATGTTTGCCCATTCGATTCTTCGGATTTTTTCACACACTGAATCTCTGAATTTCTGGGATAAGCGTAAACGTACAGCTGTGGGCGACATGATCGCGTTTGGGATGGTGTGTTATCGGCACATCGATCAGATTGTTACCGGCCCTCAGGTTCACACGGTATTCAAAACGAATGGCATTGGAAGGGAGTTCGCATTTTGGAAACACAAATAAGTTTTTGTGTTGTGGCACACCACACCCGCCGCGAATTCGCTGAAAAGCTCTCTTATCCCTTAGACGCCACAATATTTATCGATGAAGGCAATCATGGCAGTAACTGGAACCATCGTCGCGCGCTGGAATGGGCAAGCCAGCAATCGAACAGAGTGGTGATTCTGGAAGATGACGCGATTCCTGTTGAAGGCTTCGCTTATCTTGCCGGTGAATGGCTCACCCGTTTTCCGAAACACATAGTCAGCTTCTATCTGGGCACCGGCAGGCCACCACAAAAGCAACTAGAAATCGCCATGCGACTCATCGACTCCGATAAGCATCGGACAGATTACATTACCCTGAAGCGGCTGATTCATGGCGTCTGTTATTCCATTCCGCCTCACCATATTGAGCGGATCCTCAATGTCTGGAATCAAAGTAAAGGCGCTGATTACGCCATCAGCGATGGCTATATTGGCAATGTTATTTATCCCTGTTATTCGCTCGTCGATCACGGTGATTTGCCTGTTGTCGAATTCCACCCTGACAGAAAAGCCCGAACAGAACGCCGTCATGCCTGGCGACTATGTAAGGAGGGCGAACGATGGGCAGGCTCACAACACTGAAGCCCAGACTGAAGAACCTTAATCCACACCGGCTGAAGGCCATGACGGTTTCCGATCGCCGGATTACAGGTGGAACGCTTCAGAAACGACGCTTAATGATGTGGACCAAAGATCCACGTTGCGCAATGTGCGGACGGCTAACCGAATATCCTCACGGCTTTGAACTCGATCATATCGTTCCGCTTTATCAGGGTGGAGAAGACGTGATGGAAAACACACAGATTCTTTGTTGTGGTGAGGACGGTTGCCATAAAACGAAGACAAAAAGCGACATGAAGCGGTGAGAGAATGATTATCTCGAATATGTCACGAATTTTTGGTTCCGGGAGTTTTCGATTAGCTGGTGACAGAACGCATCGTTCGACGGTTGGAAAAGACGGTTCATCATCTGGAACTGTACCGCCAGCACCGAATCTTTCACCTATCGATTTAACCGCTGGCTCACTTGATTCACGCGTGACTTACAGCGGTCCCGCGCATACGTTTATCAACAGCAACGGCAATCTCATTACCAGTTCAGTAAATGAATGGCCGCTTGAATATGCGAATGGTGTGGCTATAGGTCGTCATGAACCAGAACACGCCGCCACCAACTTTCAGCCTGATTCAGCGTTTGCCAGCATCAGTGAAACTCAGGAAGGACAAAATACTGTCTGGATCGCGTCTCAGTCCGCCTCGATTACAGTGACACCATCTGATGACGGCAGTTTCTTTGCGATGGAAGTGGGTAAATTTGGCTGGTCACATACCGGTGTTTACTCATTAGTTACCAATACATTCATTCTTTCAGACAGTGAATCCCCAATCGGTGAGGACTGGACACTAACCACTCGCACCTTCACCAATGGCGCTCTCGCGGTACTTCGTTTTTATATTGCCCGTGTTAATGCAACAAATTACCTCTATGGCCTGGAGCCTGAATTAGCAGCTGGTGATTATGTGGCGTCAGTCTGGCGAAAAGAGGGCGGTGATACTCTTACTGCCCGCGCGGCACAAATCGAAGCAGGGACAGTATCAACATCACCCATTTTCAACGGTGTTAGTGAGCAGAACAGCCGCGCGGCGTCTTCGGTTGTTGTGACGAATCCGGGAGGCGCGACAGGTATCGTCATTCATTATTCAGACGGGACCACGGCAACCGCAAGTTTCACGAATAACTCAGCTTCCGTTCCGCTTGCTTCTCTTCCCTGGGGAACACGCTACATCACTCAAATCACCTATTCGAGTTAAGAGGCTATATGTCGACTGCAATTGACCTCACAACAGATGCTGTTCAGGTTACTGACGGTTCAACCGGCGCTCACATCACCTGGTTGGGTGGAACGGTGATGTATGCAGATTCACAGGATAGCGCGGCATGGCACCAGCTTTATACAAGCACGATGCTTGAGGTTCGTCCGCCACTGGTCATCTATCTGAAGGCTAAACTCGCTGGTGGCGCTCAGGTCGTGGTAACTACCTGGAGCGAGTCATAGTTTCAACCCAATTGTTTAAAGGGGTTTAAGATGATGTCAGATAAATTTGGTACGCATGGGATTACGCGGTATAGCCTCGCTGAGTGGACAAAAATTCTCATGAAGCACGCTCCCGCGTTCGGTGACTATGAGATCAAATTTCCTGATGGCCATCTTTGGCCATTACGCGTTTGTTCGACAGAAGACTACGAAGCTCTTCCGAAAAATGAGTCAGGCGAGGCGGTTGAACCTGGTTTTTATCCTTGGGTGATAAATGATAAAAATGCCCGCCATAAAGGCGAGCATTAAGGTTAATCGTAAGCTGCGAACATTATTTCGAGGACTTCGTTCAACACATCATAGGGAAGGGAGTCGATTTTTCGACCATTACGAGACCTGATGTCTAGTGTTCTGGGCTGGTGGCAAAGGACAGATCCACGCGTAGCGATACTATCGGGCAATGGGAACGCAAACCCAATGCGTTGAGCAAATCCGCCGCCATTTGTGATAGGTAACACAATCGGAGCATTTGCACGGCTATTAAATTCTGAAGATGAAACAATCAGAACTGGACGTCTTCCACCTTGTTCAACACCTGAAACTGGGTCTAAATCGCAAAGATAAATATCACCCTGATTCATAAAATCTCATTACCTACAGCTGGAGAATCTAACCATTCGCGCTCTTCAGCTGTCATGGTGAAATCGGTGTTGTCTAAAAGCTCAGAAAGATTGTACTTACTGCGGCGTTTCCGCTGAACAACTGCTTTTGCCACAAGTTGACCATCTTTGATATCGACAATGCCAGAATCACCAGCTTTTATGCCCAAAATTTCTAAAATCGCTGGTGGCACTGCCATAACGACAGAACCGCCAACCTTACGAAAAGTTGTTGTGTGCATGGTTGTTACCTCCTTAAAAGTTACATCAAGTATAACAGTATAACTGAGTATAACAACCCCCTTAGATTCAAAGTTTGACTTTGTTCCCAATACCTAAAGATCAATGGTGGTGATTGATATGAATTTTAGTATTCATACGATCATACTCATGTATGCAGTAATGCAATGGTGAATACCTACGTTCATCGCTATGCTTTCAACATATCTTTAAGGAGGCAAGAGAGATGAAAACCATTTCAGTTGAAAACCTTTGTAAGCACCTACACGAAAACCTAGAGGCGGCAAATGTAGAAGCGATCAAGGTAGAAACGGGCGACCCAAAGAAAGCTGTCGTGCTTGTCTCTAACTATGAGTATGCAGCGATGGTTTACGCAATCGAAGAATCGCCTCTTCGCTTCCTTGCTGAGCGCCATTTGTTTCTGACAAATCAAGATAAATTAAAACAATAGTGAATGAACTTGAATGATCGATAGTGTGTAGATTTCTCTAACAACTATTATTTGAGAGGATTCAAAATGGAAACCGAAATGAAAACGCGTTCTCTGATTTCATTTACAACTAATATCATGCAAAGTCTTGAAGACGCAGCTAAAGCTCCGTTCATGATTGATATTCCGGGTAAAGAGCCTGTAGTTGTGGCATCAAAATCCTTCCTGGAACAAGCTGAAGCCCAATATGCAGCTGAATACGGTCGAGTGGGTAAGTTCCGTAATCATGATAAATAAATATTCTTTATCTTACTAAGTCTCATAGCAATGAGATTCGATTATGAAACGAATTACGGCTGAGGAACTGGAACAACAAACTGAAAGCACTTTAGATCATGCCACTCGCGAGCCTGTTACTGTGACTCGAAAGGATAATAAGCCAGCGATTGTGATGGTTTCAAAAACTATCTTTGACTCTATGATTGATGAGTTATCAGGATTCATTAGATAGTAAAGAAAAGACTAAGGTGATCTTCTTATTAAGCTAAAAATAAAATTCATCATAAAACATTCATCAATTTTTAAAGGAAATGCTATGGAAACTCGCTCTCTGGCTTCATTTACTTCAAACGTCTTGAAAGGTTTAGATGATGGCATTAAGAATCCTTTTATGGTTGACGTTCCAGGTAAAGAATCTGTCGTTGTAGCACCAAAAAGCTTTTACGATAAGCTGCAAGAACAGTACTTATCAATGAAAGAAGAACTTCAGAAGATTAAAAACCATAAGCTTTAGATATCGCCATTTGATATTGATCAAGCTTAATTGCTTACTAAGTGGTAATTAAACCTAACGTGTTAATAAAAGAGGATAGTCTATGGAAACTCGCAGTATGGATGATTTCATCCGACTTCTTGATGAAAGAGAGGCGCAAATTGCAAAGGAAGTTTCAATTATTAAACTTCCCAATCAAGAAGAAATCGTTCACATGCCTGTGTCGGTATATGACGAAATGAAAGCTGTAATCGATGTGCTACATAAAAAGTTCCCATAATAAACTTTTAAACTAGCCAATCTATTAAGTGAACCCGCCAACGAAAGAAGGCGGGTTTTATTATGAATTTAATAACTTAAAGTAATTAATTTGAATTGTTGTTACCTTTAGTTACTTTCACTTTTGTCGATATTTTTTCAAAAACCACACCGGGGGGGTGTAGTTAAAAAACGGATGTCAAGAATTTTTAAAC
>Ga0153937_1000354_pt1 | contig 16895 bp, 15 predicted proteins | sample TSNY021MetaG_FD_104680 | JGI IMG/M metagenome (GOLD analysis project Ga0153937, IMG submission 104680) | Attine ant fungus gardens microbial communities from New York, USA - TSNY021 MetaG | ecosystem: Host-associated > Fungi > Mycelium > Unclassified | place: USA: New York, Robert Murphy County... | reverse complement strand
GCTCAGGGTCATGCTGTCCATAAAATGAATCCTTGCACTGGACTATCCCCGCATGCCACGCGGCTCCCAGATTTTTTGCTCCATCTACAAGCGCGTTGGTTACTTCCAAGTTGGCGACTGCCGGAAACTCAATGGGGACATATTCTCTCGACGTACCTTCCATGCGTATAGCTCCGGTGGCAATAACCACATCGCCGCCAATAACATTTGTGGCCATCCCGCCACAGGTACCAACCCGCAGGAAAGTACGGACGCCGGTTTTATACAGCTCCTCCACTCCAATCGCGGTAGACGGGCCGCCCATGCCTGTGGACATGACTAATACCTTTTCTTTATTTATTTCTCCGGTCCATGTAGTGTATTCTCTGTTTTGACAGTGGAACTCAGGGCTTTGGAGAGCCCTGGCGATCTTCTCCACACGGCCAGGGTCTCCCGGTAATATGGCATATTTCGCGTTGTGGCTGTCGTCAAAGCCGATATGATACATAGGCTCCAATGCTTTCATCTCCCGCCTTTTGAGAATTTAGGTCCTTAATCTAAATCAGACTTACCGAATCCCTTCGGAAGCAGCTGTTCCAAGGTATAAACCTCAAAATCGCCCTCAGAAGCCGCTACAATAACACGAAAGCTTTTTGGATCGCAGAATTCCATCATTACCTGCCGGCAGACGCCGCATGGATAGGCATAGCTCAATTCTTTACTGCTTCGCAGCCCGCCCACAATAGCTATAGTTTTGAATTTCCGCTCCCCTTCCGACACCGCTTTGAAAAACGCGGTGCGTTCAGCGCAGTTTGTTGGTGAATAGGCGGCGTTCTCAATATTACAGCCGCTGTAAACCTTGCCGCTTTCCGCCAACAGAGCGGCCCCCACCATAAAATTTGAATACGGGGACCATGAAAGCTCTCTGGCCTTTAGGGCTTCACGTATCAGCACATTATCATCCAAGCTTATCACTCCAAAACCAGGTTCTTACGCGCTTTTTGCGGCTTCCTTCTTCAGGCTCTCGCCCTTTACCTTAATGACTCCCGTAGGGCATTTTAAAGCGCATGCGTTGCAGCCTGTGCATTTTTCATAATCAATCTTAGCCAGAAAGCCTTCCACCTTGACAGCCTCAATAGGGCAGGCCTTTTCACAGAGCTTGCAGCCGATGCAGCCCACCTGGCAGTTAGAGCGTACCACCTTGCCGTTATCACGGGAATTACAAGCCACTCTTACGTCACTGGAGCAAGGTACAAGCTCAATCAAGCTCTTCGGGCAGGTAGCTACGCACATGCCGCAGGCCGTACATTTTTCCTGGTCTACTTTTGCGATTCCGTCAATCATTTTAATAGCGTCAAAGGGACAGGCCTTTGCGCAGGTGCCGCCGCCCAAGCAACCATAGGTGCAGCTTTTGGAGCCGCCTCCCGCTAGCTGAGCCATGAGCCTGCAATCCTCAAGACCTTTATAATCATATTGGTAAGAACTATTGCAAAGACCGCCGTTGCATTTCACAAAGGCCGCTTGGCGCTCTCCCGTTTCAGCCGTCAGGCCCATTATTTCTCCGATTTTTTCAACCGTTGACGCGCCCCCCACAGGACAGGCGGTTATAGACGCATTTCCTTCCACGATTGCCGTCGCGAGAGCGTCGCAACCGGCGAACCCGCAGCCTCCGCAGTTGGCGCCGGGTAAAGCGTCCCTTACAAGCGGGACTCTTTCATCCTGAGGAACCTTAAACTTAACACCGGCAAAACCAAGGCCTAAGCCAAAAAGAATACCCATGCCCCCAAGACTGATAATAGGATATATTATTGACATGTCCAATTCCATCTCTCCTTTCTATTGAGATATAAGTCCGGAAAACCCAAGGAAAGCAATAGCCATCAGCCCCGCGGTTAGCAAAGCCATAGGAAAGCCCTGAAAGGCCTTGGGTATATTGTTATATTCAATTCTCTCACGGATTCCGGCAAAGAGCACGATAGCCAGAGTAAATCCGACAGCCGCGCCTACACCGTTTACTACTGAATAAATAAAGTTATACTCGCTGGTCATATTAAGCACTGCCACGCCGAGAACCGCGCAGTTGGTGGTGATAAGCGGCAGGTAAACGCCAAGGGCCTGATACAGTGTGGGGCTGCTTTTTTTAATGAACATTTCCACAAGCTGAACCAGGGTGGCAATTATTAAAATAAAGGCGATATTGTACAGATAAATTATATCTAAAGGTACCAGAATAAAATTGTACACGACATTAGTGGCGGCGCAGGCCATTGCAATAACAAAGATTACGGCTAAGCCCATGCCTATAGCCGTTTCCACCTTTTTAGAAACCCCAAGGAAGGGACAAATACCTAAAAACTGGGAAAGAACAAAGTTGTTTACAAGGGCCGCTCCGACGAAAACTACAGCAAGATTCATTTGTCTTTCCTCCTCAGATAATTAAAGCCTGCCATAAGCATAGCTAATGAAATGAAAGCGCCCGGAGGCAGTATCATCATAATGGTCTTGGGGAAGGCTTCCGGCAAAACTGTTAAACCGAAAATATTACCGGTGCCCAAAAACTCACGAACCACTCCCAATACGCATAGCGCCAGAGTAAAGCCCAGTCCGCACCCGATACCATCCGCCGCCGCGTCAATTACGTTGTTTTTGAAGGCGAAGGCTTCCGCCCGGGCAAGTATGATACAGTTAACGACTATCAGAGGGATATAGATGCCAAGAGCAGCATTCAAATCTGGCAGGAAAGCCTTCAACAGAAACTCTATGATAGTTACGAAGCTGGCTATTACAACAACAAAGCAGGGAATACGAACCTCATCGGGTATGATCTTTCTGAGCAGGGAAATAACAATGTTGGAGCCTAAGAGCACCGCCGTGGTGGAAAGGCCCATGCCCACGCCGTTAATGGCGGAGGTGGTAACTGCCAGAGTAGGACACATGCCTATAACCTGCACAAAAGTGGGGTTTTCATCCAGAATACCGTTTTTTATTATTTTACCTATATTCATGTTATTGTCCCCCCTTCAATTCATTTTTATAAAATTCCAAGGCTCTGTTTACGCCGTCGGTTACAGCATTAGAGGTGATAGTAGCGCTGGTGATGGCTTGTATATCATTATCACCGGCAGAGCCTGTTTTAGTGACAGAAAACGGCCCGGGCGTTCCCGTGTATTGGTTCAGAAAACTTGGATTAACGGCGTTGGCTCCAAGCCCGGGAGTCTCACTGTGGTTTACTATATCCACGCCTTCAACATTTCCTTCCGTATTTACCGCCACAAGCAGCTCCAGCGTACCGCCATAACCCTTTGTGGCAACACCTATTACATATCCGGCCTTCTCCCCGCTTTCCTCATAACCTATGGCAAGACTTTCTATACCCTCCGTCTCCGCCTCCAGTTCTTCAAAATTATCGGCGCTGGACAAAAGCTTTTGCATAGACGCGTTGGTTTGAGCTATCTTTTGTTCCGCGATAGGCCCTTCAGTGACTTGATAAACCATTCCCAGGCAGAGGCCGGCAACTACGGTTATGATAAAAAGAATTATTCCTGGTCTTACTATTTCACGCATTTTTAGTCGCTCCCTTCTTGCCAAACACGCGGGGCTTGGTATATCTTTCGATAAGAGGCGCCGCCAGATTCATCAGCAGTATGGAGTAAGAAACGCCTTCGGCATAGCCTCCATATACGCGGATTATCACAGTCATCAAACCGCAGCCAAAGCCCATAATTAACTGTCCAGTAGGGGTGGTAGGAGACGATGAATAATCCGTAGCCATAAATATGGCTCCAAGCATCAGGCCGCCGGCAAATATTTCAAAAACAGGATCGCCGGTCATAAAACCATCCCGGCCCAGAACATAACTTAAAACAAAAACAGTAAGTATGTAAACGGCTGGAATATGCCAGCTGATTACCTTCTTATACAGCAGATAGCAGCCACCCAGTATAAGAGCAATGGCGCAGGTTTCTCCAAGACAGCCCGCCGTGTTTCCGAGTATAAGGTCTGTCACATCCACAACAGGAGTAGCGGAGGAAATGCTGTCAACTCCGTTTTGCATCAAGGATAGCGGAGTAGCTGAAGACACAGCGTCCGTACCCAGGTTGAAAAAATTTCGCACAGGCTCCGTCCAAGCCGTCATTTCCGCGGGGTAGCTGGCAAGCAGGAATGCCCTGCCGGCCAAGGCTGGGTTAATAAAATTCTGACCAAGCCCGCCGAATAACTGCTTTGCAATTATTATGGCAAAGAACGCGCCTACTATAGGTATCCAAAAAGGAGCCGCGGCAGGCAGATTCATGGCCAGCAGAAGACCCGTGACCGCAGCGCTGAGATCCGTAACCGTAACCGGCTGCTTCGTTATCTTTTGATACATTCCTTCAAAAAAGACGCAGGCCGCTATTGATAGAATTATCAGCATCAGCGCCCGTATGCCAAAAAAATAAATTCCTGCCAGGGCGGCAGGAGCCAAGGCAATCAGTACGTCTCTCATTATTTTTTCTATTGAGTCTCCAGAAAGGATATGAGGCGTTGAGGAGACGGTGTATTTTTGGTTATCCATTATCTGCTTCCTCCTATTTTTTCGCCGCTCTTGCCGCCATAACGCTGCGGCGGCCATACTTTATTGTTTGAGCCAGATGACGCTTCGCCGGACATACATAAGAACAAGAACCGCATTCTATGCAATCCGCCCCGCTGCCTTGTTCAAACAGGTCAAGCTTATCGTTGAGTATATACTGATTCAGCTCATTAGGCATGAGGCTCATAGGACAATGCTCTACGCATCTTCCGCAGCGAATACAGTTCCGTTCCTCCGGTGTAGGCGCTTCGTCCTCGGTAAGGCACAGAAGGGCGGACGAGGTTTTGATAATGGGTATGTCCAGAGTGAATAATGAAAAGCCCATCATTGGCCCTCCGGATACCATTTTATAAGGCTCGGTTTTAAAGCCCCCAGCCGCTTCTATCAGGTCTTTATAGAGCATACCTATCCGCACCTTGTAGTTGCCGGGGTTATTAACGGCTCTGCCTGTAAGCGCTATGACCCGCCTCATTAACGGACGACCCCGCACAACGGCCCTTTCTATTGCCACAACCGTATCCACGTTGTCAACAATACAGCCAACGTCCGCGGGCAGCTTTCCGGAGGGCACCTCTCTTTGGGTGCAGGCATATATCAAATGCTTTTCAGAGCCTTGAGGATATTTGGGTACAAGCCCTACTACCTCAATATTTTCCTTGCCGTTGATTAACTTTGTCAGGCTTTCTATGGCATCTGGCTTGTTTGTTTCAACGCCTATTATTCCCTTTGCTCCGGGGTGAAGCTTCAAAATTATTTCCAAGCCCCGTACAAGCCGGTCGCCTTCCTCCAGCATAACTCTATGGTCGGTTGTAAGGTACGGCTCACATTCGGCAGCGTTAACAATTATATGATCTATTTTTTTATCCGGCGGAGGGTTAAGCTTGATATGCGTGGGAAAACCCGCTCCGCCTAAGCCTACGACGCCAGCGTTTTTTATAATGTCCAATATTTCTTCTTTGGAAAGGGACATATAATTACTTCTTGAATTCATGGCTTCTATTTCTTCATTTTTACCGTCGTTTTCTATGACTATGCTGTTGACCGTTCCGCCGGTGGGCACAAGCCATGGGCGTATATCCTTTACCGTACCGGATACACTTGAGTGAATAGGTGATGAAACAAAAGCCTTGCTTTCCGCAATCAACTGGCCAATTTTGACATAATCTCCTTTGGCGACAACAGGCTCGCAGGGCGCGCCTAAATGCTGAGACATAGGGAAAACCATTTCCTGCCCGGCCTTGGGCATTAAAACCCTTATCGGCTCGTTACAGGACAGTTCCTTGTTGCCCGGCGGATGTACGCCGTGCTTAAAGGTAAGTGTTCGCATTATAAAACCTCCACATAACTATATAAAGATATATCATTTGCACAAAACATCTTAATACATAATGCAAATTAGCACAAGCTGTGATAATTTTATAACAAGTATAATTCTTCTATTCCGGAGTAAATACTCTCTTTCAGCCAACTAGAAATTTCTGGAGTATCCAGCGGAAGATCACCTATTATTTCCCGAACTTCTTTCATGTCAAATTCAAATTCGTTTTTATTTACCTTATGATTGTATAAGAAAATTATTCTTTGATTCATCAAAACCATAAGATACAGGCTCTTTGCCATATCTCCCAAAGGCGGCCTGTCTATATGGTTATATTCCATAACAGCCGTAATAGTTGTTCCCTCCCCTACCCTGCTTTCTATATCCAGATGACCTCCGCACTGTATGCAGGTCTGCTCCAGCATCGGAATACCAAGGCCTACCTTTCTTGTAGTTCTTGATGTAGTGAAGGGGTCTCTTATTTTATCCACAAAATCCTTTGGCATACCACGGCCGTTATCAACAACGGAAAAACGAAACCTGTTTTCTTTTTCATCCTCCGATATATAAATGGATATTCTGTCCGCTCCCGCGACTATGCTGTTTTCTACTATATCCATAATATGCATGGAAAATTCTTTCATCATGATGTATCTCTCCCCCTTTCCTAAGACATAAAGAAACTGCCGAACGATCTACATAGTTCAGCAGCTTCCTTATGCTCGCTCAATACTCGTTCAATCCGCGTTTCTTCCGCAGCATTGCTTATACTTTTTCCCACTGCCGCAGGGACAGGGGTCGTTCCTTCCGACCTTTGCGGTCTTACGCCTTTTAGGCTGCTTTACCGCGCTGTCGTCCTGGTTTGTAAACATTTCCTTGGTTACCTGCTCCCGCTTTTCCGGCTGAGTTACCAACCGTACGTTATACAGGCCCCGTATTGTCTCCTTTTGTATGTTTTGCCTTAGCTCCTCGAACATTTCATAGCCCAGAAACTTATATTCTACCAACGGATCCCGCTGGGCGTAAGCCCGCAGTCCTATACCCTGACGCATCTGATCCATATCGTCGATATGGTCCGTCCATCTTTGGTCTATGACCCGAAGCATTATTATACGCTCCAGCTCACGCATACGCTCCGGGGTAAATTCCGCTTCGCGCTTTTCATATATAGCCTCAGCCTCTTTATACAGCCTTTCTTTCATAATTTCTTTGGTAAGGCTATTTTTATCCTCCTCGGTCAAATCCAATACTTGTTTATGATAAATAGGAAGGAGGTTTTCATTAAGGCTGTTTGCATCCCATTCCTCCGGGATATCGCTTTCTCCCGCGTACAGTTCTACAGCCCGATCCAATACGGTTTTCAGCATGCCGAGTATGCTGGCCTTCAAATCCTCACCCATCAATACTCTGTTGCGTTCACCATAAATAACCTCTCTTTGCTCGTTCATAACTTGGTCATACTCCAGCAAATGCTTACGGATGCCGAAGTTATTGCCTTCTACCTTTTTCTGGGCGTTTTCAATCGCTTTAGAAAGGATGGAGTGTTCAATGGGCTCGTCCTCATCCATACCCATGGCGTCTACCATCTTCATGACTCTTTCAGAGCCGAAAAGCCGCATTAGGTCATCCTCCAGCGAAATGTAAAAACGGGATTCACCCGGGTCGCCCTGACGTCCGGAACGGCCCCTCAGCTGGTTATCAATACGCCGGGCTTCATGGCGTTCCGTACCGATTATTTTTAGCCCTCCTAAGCTTTGCACACCGTCGCCTAATTTGATATCGGTACCACGTCCGGCCATATTTGTCGCAATAGTAACCGCGCCTCTTTCACCGGCCTTCGCGACTATCTCCGCCTCCATTGCGTGGAACTTGGCGTTCAACACCTGGTGGCGTATGCCCTTCCGCTTCAGTAACGCGCTTAATTCTTCAGATTTGTCAATGGTTATGGTACCCACCAATACCGGCTGGCCTTTTGCGTTAGATTCCTCTATATCATTCACAACCGCCCGAAACTTGCCTGCCTCAGTCCGGTAAACCAAGTCCGGATGATCCTCTCTTATTACAGGCATATTAGTGGGTATGGCAACTACGTCCATTTTATAAATATCCCTGAACTCCCCTTCTTCCGTTAAAGCCGTACCGGTCATGCCGGATTTCTTGTTATACTTGTTGAAGAAATTTTGAAAGGTGATGGTAGCCAGGGTTTTGCTCTCTCTTTTTACCTTTACGTTCTCTTTTGCCTCTATAGCCTGGTGAAGTCCGTCGGAATAACGCCGCCCCGGCATGAGCCGGCCGGTGAATTCATCCACGATGATTATTTCATCTTCCTGAACAACATAGTCCTTATCCCTGTGCATATTGGCGTGAGCCTTCAAAGCGTTATTGATGTGATGCTGAAACTCCAGATTTTCCGGGTCGGCCAGATTGTCAATGCTGAAAAAGCGTTCCGCTTTCAGTACACCCTCCTCAGTAAGGGACACGGACTTGGCCTTTTCATCTACTACATAATCCCCTTCTTCTATAATATCAGTTCTCGTTATTGCGTTCAGGGCTTCTTCCTCATTAAGAATACGTCCCCTTTTAAGATTTCTTACAAAGCTGTCGGCCACTCGGTACAGCTGCGTGGATTTCCCACTGTCTCCCGATATAATAAGAGGCGTACGGGCCTCGTCAACCAAAACCGAGTCCACCTCGTCGATAATGGCGTAATACAGCTCTCTCTGTACAAGCTGCTCCTTGTAAACTACCATATTATCCCTGAGATAATCAAAGCCCAGTTCATTATTGGTAGCGTAAGTAATATCGCACTCGTACGCGGCCCGGCGTTCATCCTTTTCCATATCATGCAGTATAACGCCTACGGAAAGCCCCAGAAACTCATGAACCTTTCCCATCCATTCCGCGTCACGCTGGGCCAGATAATCGTTGACAGTTACTATGTGGACGCCTCGGCCCTCCAAAGCGTTAAGATATGCGGGCAAGGTCGATACCAGAGTTTTACCTTCACCCGTACGCATCTCAGATATGCGGCCCTGATGAAGAATGATACCACCGATAAGCTGTACTTTGAAATGCCTAAGGCCTATGGTTCTGCGTGACGCTTCCCGCACAACCGCGTAAGCTTCCGGCAAAATATTGTCCAAGGTCTCTCCATTTTGCAGCCTGTTCCTGAATTCCTCCGTCTTGCTTTTAAGCTCATCATCACTGAGCTTCTCCATCTCAGGCTCCAAAGCTTCTATTCTATCGGCGATGGGAATAACCCGCTTCACTTCCTTTTCACTATAGCTGCCGAATACCTTCTCAAAAAACCCCATAATGTACACCTCTATGAATTTTCTTTTTTATCACTTAAATCTTCCGTTAGTTTATCAGATAGCTATCACTTTATGCAAGTTTTTTCCACTTTGTATTAATACCTTTGTAAATCATTTGTTCCGAAACTAAATTACCCTGTTAAAATACTATCTATTATTGACATCATATTATTCTTATTGTAAATTATTCTTATCACAAACATTTCGTATACCGAATCATTTGTGTAGTTGAATTTTTGCACCTGCAGGTAACAATTGACTAATGTGAATGCTATTTAAAGGAAGGTGACTATGAATATCTTTTATGGCGCCAACGCGTTAGAGTTGGATATAGAAAGCAATACCTGCTCATTTGAAATTCTTGAGTCAGTCAGCGCAGGTCTGAAGCCTGTAAAAGAAGAATCATTAATTGTTAAAGATGCCATGAATCAACCAATTAACTCTGAACAACTACGTCAATTGGCGATTGGCAAAAGAAATGCGGTTATCATTATCAGCGACCACACACGGCCGGTTCCCAGTAAACACATCATACCGCATATGTTGGCTGAGCTAAGAGATGGAAACCCTGACATTGATATCTCTTTGCTGGTAGCGACAGGTTTTCACAGAGGCACAACCAAAGAGGAGCTTGTTCGAAAGCTGGGAAAAGACATTGTGGATAACGAAAAGATCGTAATTCACGATTGTCAGGATGAACAGACGCTTGTGAACATAGGGACGCTGCCGTCCGGCGCAAAACTCATTATAAACAAGCTGGCGGCAGAAACGGAGCTTCTTGTGTCTGAGGGGTTCATTGAACCACACTTTTTTGCAGGATTCTCGGGTGGGCGAAAAAGTGTTTTGCCCGGTATATGCAGCAGGGCGACCGTGCTCGGAAACCATTGCTCCCAGTTTATTGACAGTCCATTTTCTCGCGCAGGAATACTGGATAATAATCCAATACAGGCCGATATGGAAGAAGCCTGCCGGCTGGCAAAGCTTCAGTTTATCGTCAATGTCATTATCAACAGCAAAAAACAGGTTGTAGCCGCCTTTGCCGGGCATCCCCTTGAGACCCATAGAAAAGGGTGTGACGCTCTCGCTAAGCAATGTATGGTTCAACCTAAGAAAAATGGGAATATTGTTATTACATCCAACGGCGGCGCGCCATTGGATCAGAATGTTTATCAGGCCGTAAAAGGCATGACTGCCGCGGAGAGCGCCGCGACAGAAGGAGCTGTCATTATCATGTGCGCCGAATGCGCGGATGGTTCCGGCGGAGAAGCTTTTTACAGGGCGCTGCGGGACTGCGCCAGCCCGCAATCATTGCAGAATGAGATTTTGAAGCGTCCCATGGAGCAGACAGAGCCGGACCAATGGGAATATCAGATACTTGCGCGGATACTTTCTAAGCATCAGGTCATTTTTGTATCCAGACCGGAAATGAAGGCAACAATTCAAGATATGAAGATGACATATTCCCCTGATTTACAGACAGCATTAAATATGGCCCGGGATATAAAAGGACATTCCTGCCATCATGTTGTTATACCGGATGGCGTATCCGTGATCGTCAAGCAAGCGGTTTAGGTAAATTTATTAACAATCTTTACAGTTGAAAAGGAGAAAAGGAGAAAAGGAGAAAAGCTATATGGAGAAAGTACGTGTTATGACTGCAGACCAGGCGGCGCTTCTGGTAGAAACAGGCAGTACCATCACAACCAGCGGCTTTGTCGGATCTGCTAACGCGGAAGCACTGACAAAGGCGTTGGAAAACCGGTTTTTGAAAACAGGCGCTCCCAGAGATTTAACGCTGATTTACGCTTCATCACAAGGAAACCGCGATGGAACCGGGGCCGACCGGTTTGCTCATGAAGGCTTGCTTAAGAGAGTAATGGCCGGACATTACAATACAGCGCCAGCTATCGGACAACTGGCGGTAGAAAATAAAATTGAAGCTTACAACATTCCCCAAGGTACCTTGTTGAATATGTTCAGAGATATTGCGGCACATAAACCTTACACTATAACCCCTGTCGGATTACAGACTTTCGCGGATCCCCGGCAGACCGGCTGCAAGGTAAACAGCAGAACCACGGAGGATTTGTCTCAAGTGCTGACCATAGGCGATGAGGAAGTGATTTGCTATAAAAACTTTCCTGTTGATATAGCTTTTATCAGAGGTACATTTGCCGACGAATACGGCAACATCACATTTGAAAAAGAAATTACGCCTCTGGAGGGTACTTCTACGGCCCAGGCTGTTAAAAACAGCGGAGGAAAGGTTATTGTACAGGTTGAAAAAATTGTCCGGGGCGGGACCTTGGATCCAAAGCTGGTAAAGATTCCTGGTGTTTACGTATATGCCGTTGTTGTGGCGGAAAACAGCGAGGATCACAGACAAAGCTTTTTTTGCGACTATGAACCGGCACTGTCGGGAGCGGTCCGGATGCCTGTGCAAGCCGCCGGCCGGATCCCGTTGTCCGTCAAAAAGATTATCGGACGCCGGGCCGCTATGGAGCTGCGTAAGAACACCGTCGTAAATCTTGGTATTGGCGCGCCGGAATATGTGGCTGCCGTAGCAGGCGAGGAAGGTATAGGGGACTACATGACTCTTACTGTTGAATCCGGCCCTGTCGGCGGTATCCCCCAGGGGGGCACCAGGTTTGGCAGCAGTATAAATCCGGACGCCCTTATTGATCAGCCTTACCAGTTTGACTTTTATGATGGCGGCGGACTGGATTTTGCTTTTCTGGGTCTTGCGCAAGCCGATGAAAAAGGCAATATCAACGTCAGCAGATTCGGTACCCGTCTGGCCGGATGCGGCGGTTTTATCAACATCACTCAGAATGCCAAAAATGTAGTGTTCTGCGGAACCTTTACAGCCGGCGGTCTGAAAACGGAAATTTCGGACGGTAACCTGATTATTGTAAACGAAGGCTCACAGATGAAATTTATCAAAGAGGTGGAGCAAATTACCTTCAGCGGCGACTATGCCAACGCAAAAGGACAATCCATACTCTATGTGACAGAAAGGGCTGTATTCAGACTGCAACAGGATGGCCTGCATTTGATTGAGGTCGCCCCGGGCATTGATATTCAGACGCATATACTTGACAGAATGGCGTTTAAGCCAGTCATTGACCCCAACGTCAAAATAATGGATAAAAGAATTTTCCTGGAAGAGCCTATGGGTTTAGCTGAGTGACATACACCTCCTTCATCCCGGGCGATTGCGGGTCGGAGCCCGCAATGACGAGCCATACTAATAAAGAAAGAGAGATGATTTTATGAAACCTATGCGGATGCATCATGTCGGGATTGTAGTACCTACCATGAAGAAGGCCCACGAATTCCTGGATCGTTTTGGTCTTGAAATAGACTATGCCGGATATGTAAAAGCGTATGAAGCGGATTTGATATTTGCTCAATACAATACAAACGAAAGCCCTGTAGAACTGATTGTTCCAAGCGAAAACAGCGTACTGGCAAAGTACAATGGCGGCAAAGGCGGTATCCATCATATAGCCTATGAGGTGGACGATCTGGAAGCCGTTAGCAGAGAATTTGAGCAAAAGGGCATGGAGATGCTTGAAAAGGAATCGGTAATTGGAACTGACGACATTATTGTCAATTTTCTCCGCCCAAAATATTCAGACGGTATCCTGGTGGAATTCGTCCAGACGGTTGGCCCGATAAAACGGTGAATAAGAATCAAACGCAGAAGTAATTGAAACGCTAAACCATTAAGAAAGAGGGATAACATTGGCAGATATAAACGCAATGAAAGCAAAAGAGCTGCTGGCTCATTATCAGGTAACACTGGATGAAGAAGCACGGCAGGCAAAAAAAGAAGGCCGTCTGGTTTGTTGGTCCGCGTCTGTGGCTCCGCCGGAGCTATGCGTGGCAATGGACATTGCCATGGTCTATCCGGAAACTCATGCCGCCGGAATTGGCGCTCGTAAAGGCGCGCTGGATATGATAGCTGTAGCTGAACGCAAAGGCTATTCCCTTGACACCTGTTCTTACGCCAGGGTCAATCTGGGATACATGGAATTGCTTAAACAGCAAGCGCTGACAGGAGAAACACCGGAGGTGTTGGCTAATTCGCCCGCCGCGAAAGTACCCTTGCCGGATTTGGTAATTACGTGCAATAATATTTGTAACACATTGTTGAAATGGTACGAAAACCTGGCTAAAGAGTTAAACATTCCATGCATCATCATAGATGTGCCATTCAATCACACAATGCCGATTCCCCATTACGCTAAGGACTATATTGCCGAACAGTTCAAATATGCCATCACACAGCTGGAAGAAATATGCGGCAGACCTTTCGACTATGACCGTTTTTATGAAGTTCAGCAACAAACGCAGCGCAGTGTCAGCGCATGGAAGCGCGTTGCCTCGCTGGCGTCCCATAAGCCGTCTCCACTTAACGCGTTTGATCTCTTTAACTACATGGCGCTTATCGTCTGCGCCAGAAGCCGGGACTACTCAGAAATCACCTTTAATAAATTTGCTGAGGAGCTTGAGGAGAATCTGGCTAACGGGGTATATGCCTTTAAGGGAAATGAAAAAAACCGTATCACTTGGGAAGGGATCGCCGTATGGCCTCATCTGAGCCACACTTTTAAGTCGCTCAAATCATTGGACACAATTATGACCGGCTCCGCTTATCCTGGACTATGGAACCTTGAATATACGCCCGGGGACTGGCATTCCATGGCGGAAGCGTATACCAGGATATACATCAATACCTGCCTGGATAATAAAGTGGACGTGCTGCTGGATGTTATCAACAGCGCAAAAAGTGACGGTGTCGTTTACCATCAAAATCGGAGCTGCAAGCTGATGAGCTTGCTGAATGTTGAAACCGCCGACAAGATTCAGAAAGAAACAGGTCTGCCGTATACAAACTTTGACGGCGACCAGACGGATCCGCGGAATTTCGCGCCGGCCCAGTTTGATACACGAGTTCAGGCTTTGGCGGAAACAATGACTGCAAGACAATAGGAGGGCTTGAAATGGATAGAATAAACTATATAATTAATGAATTGAAGTGCATTGCCGATAATCCTAAGAAGGCAATGGATGACTATAAAAAAGCAACAGGTAAAGGCGCTGTCGGAATTATGCCGCTGTACTGTCCGGAAGAAATTGTCCACGCGGCGGGATACCTTCCCATGGGCATTTGGGGAGGACACCGTAAAATATCCAAATCTCGCGCATATCTGCCTCCGTTCGCCTGTTCCATTATGCAAACCGTCATGGAAATGCAGCTAGACTCCGTGTATGACGACCTGGCCGCGGTCATATTCTCGGTTCCATGCGATACGCTTAAATGCTTGAGCCAGAAATGGAAGGGCACGTCGCCGGTCATTGTGTTCACCCATCCGCAAAACCGGGTGATTGAAGCTTCCAACGCTTTTTTAGTCGAAGAGTTTAAAATACTCAAGGCAAGGCTTGAAGAGATACTTGATACGAAAATAAGCGATGAAAGCATTACGGAAAGTATTAGGATTTACAATGAGAACAGACAGGTAATGAGAGAGTTTACCCAGGTTGCGGCCAAATATCCGCATATTATCAACGCCGTAACCAGACACAGCGTTATTAAAGCAAGATTTTTTATGGAAAAGTCATCCCACACAGCGCTGGTCAAAGAATTGCTGGCAGAAATCAGGCAGCTTGATCCCAAACCGTGGACAGGTAAAAAGGTTATTCTCACCGGAATTATGGCGGAACCCAATGAAATGCTGGATATTCTTAATGAATTTGATATGGCAGTGGTAGCCGATGATCTGGCGCAGGAATCCAGACAATTCAGGGTTGACGTACCCGACGACGATGACCCGCTTTACCGGCTTGCAAAGTGGTGGCAGGATTTTTACGGCTGCGCGCTGGCAACAGATGTAAAAAAATACCGGGGCGAGATGCTGATCAACATGGTTAAAGAACAGCAAGCCGACGGCGTTATCGTATGTATGATGAAGTTCTGTGATCCTGAGGAGTTTGATTATCCAATATATTACGATCAGTTTCAGCAGGAAGGAATCAGAAGCATCAGCATTGAAATTGATCAGGAGTCTCAGGCTTTTGAGCAAATCAAAACACGTCTGCAGAGTTTCAGCGAATTGCTGTAACACCAAAGGTAGCGAGGGGACTTTCATATGATTACAATGGGTATTGATATCGGCTCCGCATCATCAAAAGTTGTTATTCTTGAAAACGGAAACAAAATCCTGGCCGCTGAAGTCGTGCAAATCGGAACCGGTTCTTCCGGCCCGCGAAAAGCTCTAGAGCAGGCATTTCATGCGTCCGGTCTAAAGCAAGCGGATATTGAAAAATTCGTAGCCACCGGTTATGGGCGTTCAGCCTATGAAGACGCTGATAAGCAAATCAGTGAAATAAGCTGTCATGCCAAAGGAGTTCATTTTCTGATTCCGGACACGCGGACAATTATCGATATTGGGGGACAGGACGCAAAAGCGATAGGACTTGATGAACAGGGAAACGTTAAGCAATTCTTCATGAATGACAAGTGCGCGGCTGGTACCGGACGGTTTTTGGACGTCATGGCTCGGGTATTGGAGGTTTCCCTGGATGAACTGGACGACTTGGACAAGCTCGCCACAGAGCCGGCGGCTGTCAGCAGTACCTGCACGGTCTTTGCTGAATCCGAGGTGATTTCACAACTTTCTAAAGGAATCGCCAAAGAGAATATTATCGCGGGCATTCACGCGTCGGTTTCCAGCAAGGCGTGCGGGCTGATCTACCGGCTGGGTATTGAGGATACCATCGTCATGACGGGCGGCGTTGCGAAAGACGCGGGCGTGTCAAGGGCCATCAGCAAAGAGCTTGGCAAAACTGTCGTCACCGCGCCCAATCCTCAAACGACAGGGGCGTTGGGCGCCGCTATATATGCCTATGAAGCAGCATGTCGCAAATAATGAAACTTATAAATTTTAGTGTTAATGACACTAAAAGAAAGGCGGAAATATATACCATGACAGCTTATAATCAGATAACTCCGGATATTATTGAAGAACTCAGAGCGATATCCGGAAACCGTGTGATCGTCGGGGACGACGTTAATCCGGACTATGCCCGTGACGAAATGCCTATTTACGGCACCAGAATGCCGGATGTGACCATTGATGTGTTGTCAACGGAAGAAATCGCCAGCATCGTTAAAATTTGCTTTGCACACCTTATACCGGTTACCTGCCGGGGCGCGGGTACTGGTCTGGTTGGAGGATGCACCCCTGTTGCTGGCGGCGTCGTTCTGTGTACAATGCGGATGAATCAGATTTTGGATTACGATATGGATAATTTTGTCGTACAGGTTCAGCCAGGTGTATTGCTCAATGATCTGGCCGAGGACGCTTTGACAAAAGGTCTTTTATACCCGCCTGATCCGGGTGAAAAGTACGCTACCATCGGCGGGAATGTTGCTACAAACGCCGGCGGAATGCGCGCGGTCAAGTATGGGACTACCCGGGATTATGTCAGCGCTATGACGGTTGTTCTGCCGACAGGGGAAATTGTAAGACTGGGAGCGACGGTATCCAAATCGTCAACAGGTTATTCCCTGATGCACTTAATGGTCGGCTCGGAAGGAACTCTGGGCATTATTACCGAATTGACGCTGAAGCTGATACCGGCGCCTAAGCTGACGGCAAGCATGCTTTGTCCCTTTGAAGAGCTGGCAGGCTGCATCGCCGCTGTT